>ERZ1034680.47-NODE-47-length-92825-cov-66.595430_pt1 | contig 92825 bp, 84 predicted proteins | sample MGYA00520639_ERZ1034680 | MGnify/ENA primary metagenome ERZ1034680 (study PRJEB33766, sample SAMN09781760) | gut metagenome | biome: gut microbiome | host: Homo sapiens | place: Madagascar | study: EMG produced TPA metagenomics assembly of the PRJNA485056 data set...
TTCATTAAGTTATAACCAGTTATAAAAATTAACTATATGTCATAAGCATTGATTAAATGGTAGAATTGTAAAAAAAGAAAATTCAAAACATTAATCACCATAAATTTACTTATCTAAATTCAATTGATTAGATAAGTAAACTTGGTTTAGAGCCTTATTTATAGGCATAACTTAGGAACAACATGATAAGACTTGAAAATATCAGTAAAGATTTTGTCGTTGATGGAAAGACTGTACATGCTGTAAAAGATGTAACCATTGAAATTGATAAAGGACAGATCTTTGGAATTATAGGTTTCTCAGGAGCAGGTAAATCTACCTTAGTACGTTGTATTAACTTACTAGAAAGACCAACCTCTGGTAAGGTCTTTTTAGAAGACACAGAGCTTACAGCTCTGCCTTATAAAAGGTTAAGAGAAGCAAGACAAAAAATTGGCATGATCTTTCAGAGTTTCAACCTCATGCCTTCAAGAACAGTTTATGAGAATATTGAGTTACCTTTAAAACATAATGGTTACCCAAAGGATAAGAGAAAACAGAGAATTGAAGAGCTACTCTCTTTAGTAGAACTCTCTGACAAGGGTAACAACTACCCATCTCAATTATCAGGAGGTCAGAAGCAGCGTGTAGCAATTGCAAGAGCCTTAGCAGGAGATCCTAAAGTTTTACTCTGTGATGAGGCAACCTCAGCATTGGATCCTAAAACTACTTCACAGATCTTAGCATTATTAAAGAAGCTCAATAAGGAGCTTAAACTTACCATTGTCATCATTACTCATCAGATGTCTGTGGTAAAAGATATCTGTGATAGAGCAACTGTCATGGAGCAAGGTGAAGTTATCGAACAAGGCTATGTTTATGATCTGTTCTCAAATCCAAAGACTAAGCTTACCAAGTCCTTTATGGACACAGCCAATAACTTTGGCTCATTCTTTGACATTCTAGATGAGAAAGGCTCTTTAGCAGATGTTTCAGATGGCACTCATATTTACCTTTTAACCTATACTGGTGATGTTGCAGGTAAGGCTTTAATGAGTGAGATCTACAAGAAATTTACCGTTGAATCTAACATTCTCTACGGCAATATTGATTACATAAAAGGTAAGCCTTTAGGAAAATTAGCTGTAAACCTTACAGGTGATAAGGACAAAATTGAAGAAGCTGTAGAGTATATTAAAAACTCAGGTGTGCAACTGGAGGTATTAAAATGATTGAGAATTTAGTTATGACTTTAATGCCTAATTTTAAACGACTCTCAGGTGAGTTCTTGCACTGCCTGCATGACACTTTCGTCATGATTGGAGTTTCAGGTACGATTGCCTGGTTCTTAGGTGTAATTTTAGGCATTATTTTAGTTACCACTAAAAAGAACGGTATTTTAGATAATAAGATTGTCTTTACTATAGCAAATAAAGTCATTGATATCTTACGTTCAATTCCTTTTATTATCCTGATGGTGCTTCTAATTCCCCTCTCAAGATTCATTGTAGGCACAGGTTCTGGTCTTCAGGGATCATTTGTAGCTTTAGTATTCGGTACAGTACCATTCTTTGCTAGACAAATTGAATCAGTACTCTCTGATGTGGATAAAGGTCTTATTGAAGCTGCTGACGCTATGGGCTTTTCAAAACTAGAGATCATCTTTTCAGTATATTTAAAAGAAAGTATCCCTGGAATTACCAGAGTAACCATGATCACCTTTGTAAGCTTTATCGGTATTACCGCTATTGCAGGTGCCATCGGTGCTGGTGGTATTGGTGACTTTGCAGTACGCTACGGTTATCAGATGGGATACAGAGATATGATTTGGCTTACCGTAATTGTAATTTTAATTATGATAAGTATCTTCCAGTTTATAGGTAATCTCATCATTAAAAAGACTACTCACTAAGTAGTTCTCTCAAGCCTTGCTTACTCTGTACTGATTTAATCAGTACAGACTCTCTCACAAAAATAAAAGCTCATCGACTTTCGTCTTGAGCTTTTATTTTTATAAGACAGATTTTGAAAAGCAAAGTTAAAAAGGAGCTTCAAAAAGAAGATCTTTGAAAGAGTTTTGTTACTCTTCTTGCTGACCTTTAATGATATTTAAAGCACAGCACACAGCATCAGTCCATGCCATAGCATGAGAGATGTAACCATATAAACGATCTTTTACTAAAACTAAACCTGCGTTATTAGCTACATCCATAGCATCGTTAATTCTGTGTTCAAACAGTAGCATTAAAATTCTGATAATACTGCCTAACTGACCACCGCCATTGGTATAGCAAGAAGCTACTGCATCTAAAGGGAACTCTGCAAAGGTAGCTTCCTCTGTATCATGTAAAAAGACATGCGCAAAGCGTAAGAAGCCTGCGATAAAGGCCTGAGGAGCGGTAATATCATCACAGATATCCTGAGCCATCAAATCTACAATTTTGGCAAAGTTCAATGCCTGTATAAATGGCTCATAGTTTATAAACTCTGATGAGAATGGGATCTTCTTTTGCTCATAGGTCTGCTTTTCTGTAAGTGTAAAGAGATTGTAACCTACAGAGATAGCAAGGAAATTTCTTAAATCAAACTGAGTTAGAGTCTGACTTTCACCTAAGGTCGAGCTGTTTTTGCGAATAGTTAAATTGGTTAAATGTTTTGAAGCTACCATACCTTTCATGGCTAAAGCCATTAAAGGATAGTTAGCTACAATCACGCCAATCTCTTTGACATCATAAATTGAAGAGTAGAGCTGAGCGAAAGTACGCAACATTTCATGCTGCCACTTAGGACGCTCGTTTTCATAGGTTAATAAGAAGTTATTAACTGTTCCTAGAACGTAGTCAAAGTTTCTGGTTTCTTCTTTATTAAAGGAGAAAATAGAAATATGGTGTTTAAAAGCAATTGTTTTTAAAAGAGGATTCTTGTTGCGTAATGACTGAATTACAGTCATAAACTCTGCGCTTCTTTCAAAATCCACCATTAGATAATCGATACATGCAAGGATTTCGTCATTTGATGCAATCTCACCCATGGCATCAACTCTAACAGCAAAACGCATACCCATTTTACGTAAACGTAAAATGGTATCTTTATATTCTTCTGTAAGTTCAATGGAGTTTTCAAGCCACATAATGACATGTTTAGGATCATACTTACGAGCCTGTTTTATCCACAGCACTGTAGGTACAGTAGGCACCATCAGATCATCGCAGATACCACTTAAAACTCTGATACTGCCCATGGTCATTACATCACGCAGTAATGATGGGACATTCTCTTTTCTGCAGAAACCAAAATCAAAGGTATTACCCGCTGAAAGCTCCAGACAGTAAAAATGAGTTTTACCCTTACTATCTTGAACTGCAATACGATCATAAACTCTGCACTGAAGTGATGGAGTATTAAGATCATCTAGCATCTGAGTTTTACCACGAAGATTCCAGTTATCAGCCATATTCTCTCTCAAAAATATTGATTATTTTTATTCGTAGCCTTACTGCTTGCAGACTATTTTTTATCATGTTTTCTGTCATGCAGTTTGTCTAACAGCTTTTGATGAATGCCGTTAAAGCCACCATTGCTCATTACAAGGATTGTTGTTCCTTTAGGGCTTGCGTTTACTATTTCGGTGAGTAATTTATCAAAATCGTCAATAACATGTAGAGGCTTTTTGCACTGTTTTTCAAGCGACTTCACATCCCATTTAACAGAAGTGTTAGCATAGACAAAAATTTCATCAGCACTTTCAAAAGACTGAGCTAGAAATTCATGGTTAGCGCCCATCTTCATGGAATTTGAGCGAGGCTCAAATACAGCTACTAAACGTTTATCCTGACCTATCTTTGCTCTTAAGCCCTCTGTGGTTAACTTAATTGCTGTTGGGTGGTGGGCAAAATCGTCATAAACGCTGACATCATCGACAATACCTTTTAACTCCATTCGTCTCTTTGGAAGTTTAAATGTCTCTAAGGATTTAGCAGCATCTTTAATAGAGATACCTGTATACATGGCAGCTCTAATTGCCATTAGAGCGTTGTGTACGTTGTAGGTACCAGTGCAGTTGTAATTTACAGTACAGATAAATTCCTTACCATCATAAATATCAAAAGATGAACCATCTTTTGATTTTAAGACTGCATTCAGGTCGTTCTCATCACCGATTCGTACCACAGGAGTCCAGCAGCCCATTTCTATTACCCCATCAAGATTCTTGTCGTTATTTGGCATAACAACAAGACCTTTACCAGGTACGGTCCTTACTAAATGATGGAACTGCTTTTGAATATCTTTTACTGAATCAAAGATATCAGCATGGTCATACTCTAAGTTGTTCATAATTAGAACTGTAGGATGATAATGAACAAACTTTGAGCGCTTATCAAAGAAAGCACAGTCATACTCATCAGCTTCAATGACAAAGTACTCACTGTCAGTACTGCGTGCTGAAATTCCAAAGTTCTCAGGAATACCACCAATTAAAAAGCCTGGATTTTTACCATTATCTTCTAAGATCCAGGTCAGCATTGATGAGGTGGTAGTCTTACCGTGAGTACCAGCTACAGCCAGAACAGTCTTATTTAAAAGGTAATGCTCTTCTAACCACTGCGGTCCTGAAACATAACGGCATCTGTCATTTAGCATGCGCTCTACAACATCCATGCCTCGACGCATTACGTTACCTACTACAATTAAATCAGGCTTTTCATCTAACTGCTCAGCATCAAAGCCTGTATGTAACTTAATACCAGCGTTTGATAACTCATCTGACATTGGTGGATAAACGTTCTTATCTGATCCTGTAACGGTAAAACCAGCTTGTTTTGCAATCATGGCAATACCGCCCATAAAGGTACCGCAGATACCTAAAATATGAATATGCATGAATTTGTCCTAATCTTCTTTCTAGTATTCTCTCAAGCTTCAGATTTCAATCTTATTGAATGACTAAATCTGATGTTTTAACTTACTGCTGTTTTGCACAGTCTAAATACTGCTTGAAGTTATCTGTATATCTAAATAGAGGTTTGCCTTTGTCATACTCGATAGTTGCAATAGCATAGCCATGCTCTTTACCCCAGTCTAGAGCCTTTTGAGCACCCAGTACTAAAAGACCTGTATCTAAGGCATCTGCCTCAAAAGCTGAGTCTGAAATCACAGTTACTGATAAAGTCTTGTGAGTTACAGGGTAACCAGTTTTAGGATCGATTGCGTGTGAAAAGATTTTGCCTGTAGTCTCATCTTTAAAGTAGTTTCGATAAGAACCTGCTGTAGTTACAGCTTTGTCTAAAGCACAGATTGGTACGAATACTCGTCTTTCAGGTGAGGTAGGATCTTCAATTCCCAAACGCCACTTTTTGCCTTTAGCGTTAACACCATATGAGCGTGAAGCTCCAGCTACATTTACCATAAAGTTCTTATAGCCTTCCTTTACCAGTTTTGCAGCCACTGCATCAGCTCCTAAGCCTTCACCTACAGTTGCTAGATCAAGTTTGATGTCTTTATTGTGCTTTACTAAATAGCTCTTATTATTTTCTGTTCTAACCTCAAACTTATCAAGACCAACCAGCTCTAAAGCCTGATTAATCTCATCTTGAGATGGAGCTTCATCTTTCTTTTTATCTTTACCAAAGCCCCACAGGTTTACCAATGGACCTACAGTAATATCAGTAGCTCCTTCAATACGTCTGCCCTGATAAACAGTATCTTGAATGATCCTGCCTAGCTCATTTGAAATCTCAAAAGGTTCTGTAGATTTAAAATCATTGAATTTATATAACTCAGCGTTCTTATCAAAAGTTGAAATCTCATCGCAGATCTGCTTAAACGCACCTTCAGCTAAAGCTTTTAAACCTGCTTCTCCTCCTTTATAACCACCAACAACATTTACAGCATAGAAAGTACCCATGGTTTTGCCCTGAATGATTGTTGATGTCTGTACCTGTGCAGCAACAGTGCGTTGATTGTCTTTGTCACAAGCTGTAAGAGTTGTAACCGCAACTAATGAGGTTGAAACTACAGCAAAGAGAAAAGCGCGTGAAACAACATTAGCTAAAACTGATTTTTTTAACATTTTTGAAACCTAAAAACGAAAAAAAGCCTGCCTAATGACAGGCAAGCTTAGAAATTTTATTGTTCTTTATACGCTCTGGTGAGGAATTTCCATATTCTTAATAGCGCAATCATCTTTGCGCTTTTCTTCCTTTTTACCAGCCATAGAGCACAACTGCTGACAGGTAGTACATGCACCACCATCCATGATTGAGGCTGTAGCCTCTTCTTCTGTCATCATTGGACGTCTTTTAATAAGCATACTCATTGATAAAGCTAGAACAAACAGTAAAAATACGATGAAACTTGCTACAAATACCATGTCTGTCCCCTATAATTGACTAAAACAGCCTAATTTTAGCATAAAAGCTAATTTTATGCGTCTTTGGCTTGTTTTACTTTGCGATAAAATTGCTCGTAAACAGCATAGAACAAGCGCTTTTTCTAGCTCTTCTTTTAAAGGATGATGACTGAATTGTACAGTCATCATCCTTTAGCGACTAAAATCAATAAACACCACATAAAAGTTACTGTATTACAGGCTTTAAAGCTTCATTAGTTTTCCTTAACAAAGCGCTTTTGTGCTAGAATTAGCGCAATTATTTTTCACCCCCTGTCTTTAAGATTAGCAGGCTAAATTTTTTTATCAGGACTTACAATGCGTACAAGTCAATATTTACTATCTACCTTAAAAGAAGATCCTAAAGAGGCTGCTGTAGAGAGCCATCGTTTAATGTTAAGAGCTGGCATGATCCGTCAGATCGCTTCAGGTGTTTACACCTGGTTACCAACCGGTATGAGAGTGTTATCTAAAGTTAACAAGATTGTCCGTGAAGAAATGGACAAGACTGGTGCTTTAGAGATTGCCATGCCAATGGTCCAGCCTGCTGAACTGTGGAAAGAGTCAGGTCGCTATGTAAAGTACGGTCCTGAGTTATGCCGTTTTAAGGATAGAAAGCAAAACGAGTTTGCCTTAGGTCCTACCCATGAGGAAGTTGTAACTGATATTGCTCGTCGTGAAATTAAATCAGCAAGACAGTTACCATTATGCTTATACCAGATCCAGAACAAATTCCGTGATGAAATCCGTCCTCGTTTCGGTGTAATGCGTGGTCGTGAGTTCTTAATGAAAGATGCTTATTCATTCCATATTGAAAAGGCCTCTTTAGAGAAGACTTATCAGGATATGTATGATGCATATTCAAGAGTATTCACTCGTATGGGTCTTGAGTTCCGCCCAGTAGAAGCTGATACAGGTTCTATTGGTGGAAACCACTCACATGAGTTCCAGGCATTAGCTGATGCTGGTGAAGATACTATTGCTTGGTCTGATGGTTCATCATATGCTGCTAATATTGAAATGGCTGAAGCTCTAGCTCCTACTTATGATAGAGAAGCACCTGGAGCTGCTTACTCTGAGGTTGCAACACCCGGCTGTCATTCAGTTGATGATGCAGCTAAAGCTTTGGGCTTAGATTCAAAGAAAGTATTAAAGAGCCTTATCGTTCATGGCAATAAGAAAGAAGACGGTAAGTATGAGTTGGTTATGCTCTGTCTTTGTGGCAATCAGGAACTAAATGAAGTTAAAGCCATCAAGATTGATGGTATTAACGATCCTTTAGAGATGGCTTCAGAAGAAGAAATCAATGAGTTTACAGGTTCTCACACTGGTTCATTGGGACCTGTAGGCTTTAAGGGCAGAATCCTAGTAGACAGAACTGCAGATAAGATGTCTAACTTTGCTTGTGGCGCTAACAAGACTGGCTACCACTTAATCAACGTAAACTGGGACAGAGATGTACCTAAATACGAAGTATTTGATTTACGTAATGTTGAAGATGGTGATCCTAGCCCTGATGGCAAGGGTACCTTACACCTGCGTAAAGGTATTGAGGTAGGTCAGGTATTCATGCTTGGCACTAAGTACTCAGAAGCAATGAAAGCTACTGTTAAAGATGAGAACGGTAAAGACATTCCTATGATTATGGGCTGCTATGGTATCGGTGTTACTCGTGCTATTGCTGCTGTAATTGAACAGCACCATGATGACAGAGGTATTATCTGGCCTGAAGAAATTGCTCCTTTTAAAGTTTCAATTATTGCAATTAAGCCATCTAAGTCTCAGGAAGTTAAAGACGCAGCTGAAAAAATCTACAACGAACTTACCGCTCGTGGCGTAGAAGTTCTGTATGATGATCGTGATGAACGTCCTGGTGTAATGTTTGCTGATGCTGAGTTAATCGGTATACCTCACATCATCACCGTAGGTGAGAAGAGCTTAAAAGACGGCAATGTAGAGTACAAGTACAGAAGAACCGGTGATAAGGAAAACTTAAAGCTAGATTCTGCTGTAGAAACAATTCTCTCAAAGTTAGCTAAATAAACTTAACTTTCATGAGCAACGTTAAAAACGTTAAAAACGTTCAAGAGGTTGTAAAGGAGTGCCATCTTGTAGCAGATACTGCTAAAGATGGCTGTCCTGCTGCAACCTATGAGAAGATGGCATCACTACTAGAGGATGTCATCTCTCTGTCACCTCTTATGAACAGTGACTACCCTGTTGTTGTCAACTCTATTGTCAAAGAACTCTTGAACGCTCAACAGCTAGATGATCTCATAAAGATATCTGATTATGTTGAGTTTGAGCTTATCTATATACTAAATCACTATCAAAAGTAAAATTCTAAGAGTAGATCCTCTCTTGAAATTTATATTAAAAGAATAAATTTGAACCTAGATAAAACGTTACTTATTTCTAGTTTCTAGTATTGATAACCTAACAGTCTGATAAAATTAAGAAAGATGCAGTTTCAAAAAATAAAGGCTCATCATGGCAGATCAAAAAGAGTTCAAGTTATTACCAACTGGTGGTGATACCTTTTCTGAAATCATCACCAAAAATAAATATTATGTCGATAAGACTTCATATCTAAGATCTGTCTTTACCGAAGATGGTAGCTCTGTACTTTTATTTACAAGACCTCGTAGATTTGGCAAAACCTTACTTATGGACATGTTTGCCGATTTCTTTCGTTTAAATTATTTAAATCCTTCAGATACATCATTTCAAGAGAAAATCTTTAATGATATGGAGCTCACGAAAGATAAAGCGTTTGTTGAAAAGTACATGGGGCAGTTTCCCGTTATTTCAATTTCATTAAAAGAAATTAAGGGGATCAGCTATGAGGTTGCAAAAGGGCAACTTGTTACTCTCGTAAAGGAACTAGCAAGAACTTACTGTTTTCTTCAAAAAAGTGAAATGCTTACAGAAGACGATAAGTTGGACTTAAAGAATCTGTGTAGTGATGCTTTCTTAAAAGAACCTATTAATCAAAATAACCTTACTTCAGCTCTAAGTTTTCTGAGCTCTTGTTTGTATAAGCATTTCAAAAAACAGGTAATACTCTTAATAGATGAATATGATGTACCTTTAGCAAAAGCAGCTAGTGGTAAGTATCATAAAGAAATGGTAGAACTTATGAGTTCTTTTTTAGGGGTATTAAAAAGTACACCTAAAAACACTAATGAAGAGTCGGCACCAATATTTAAAGTAGTAATGACAGGCTGTTTAAAAGTAGCAAAGAACTCTATATTTACAGGTGTTAACAACGTTGTAGTAAATACAGTTTTGGATACACAGCCACAATATACATCAATCATAGGTTTTAATAAAAAAGAGACAAAAAAGATCTTAGACGACTATAACCTAAGTGACTATGAATATATGGTCAAAGAGAACTATGACGGATACCGTTTCTATAATGATGAAATGTTCTGTCCATGGGATGTTATCAACTTTGTTGCTAATAACTATAAACATAAATTAAATTGTACAGAAGCAGATATTAAGCCTGACAACTACTGGATCACCAGTTCATCCTCAGATGTACTAAAGGAGTATATTGGATTTTTGAAGGAAGATATTAGACAACAACTTCAAGATCTTGTTGATAGAAAAACTATTGAAGTAAGCATCAATGATTCTATGAATTATGATGATTTAAAACTTCATGATCCTAACGATTTCTTCTCTTTATTAGTACATACAGGTTACTTAACAGCTGTTGATAATCCTTTAAAGAATAACTACATTGTTAAAATACCAAATGAAGAAATCCTAAATTGCTTTGAGTCCAATATCAAGAAAGTCTTTGATGCCAATTTAACTTCAGGTCCTGACAAGAGGGCTGATAAGTTTGCTTCAGGATTTTTAGAAGGAAATACATCAAGTGTTACTGCTATTCTAAACTCATTGTTGACTTCATATGTATCTATCAGAGATTTAGCCACAAAATCAAAACCAGAGAACTTCTATCATAGCTTTATGTCAGGAATATTTACTGTTTCTGAAAAATGGGCAAAAGAATATAAATCCAATTTTGAAGCAGGCAATGGGTATGCTGATATTTCCTTTAGAAATTCAGATAAGACTAAAGTAGCCATTTTGGAACTTAAGACTGCTCCTTGCGAAAAAGACATGAAAGTGGTTGCACAAAAAGCGCTTCAGCAAATCGAAGCAAAACAATACGCAAAAGAGTTTTTAGAATTGCCAACTGTTCAATCCATTGAAACTTATGGAATTGCTTTTTTCAATAAACAATGCTTTATTATTTCAAAAAAAATAATGTAATTAAGAGTTATATATTGTAGTTTGATCCTTCACAATTTGAGTTATTTACAACCTTAATCAGACTCCATTTCTACTCTAACAAAAGGCAATCATATCATTGCTAAATAAAACTCATTTAGTGCCGACAACTATAGAAGTACACCTAGTTTTGTAAAAAGGATTTAGTAAAAAATGCTAATGGAAGACAATAATAACAACAATAGCAATAACAGTAATGCAGTCGGAGCGTACTGTTATGAAATAGCAAAAAAGCTATTTCCTATTTGCAGAAGTATTACAGGTAACGGATTTAGACAATCCTTAGCTATCTTAAAAGAAGAGTTGCCTGAGATAAATGTCTTTGAAGTTCCATCAGGCACAGAAGTCTTTGATTGGACTGTACCTAAAGAGTGGAACTGTACTGAAGCTTATATTGAAGATGAAGATCACCACAGGATCATCGACTTTAAAGATAACAATCTGCATGTTTTAGGTTACTCTGCCCCCTTTGATAAAGTACTTCCATTTTCTGAACTTAAAAACTACATCTACACGCAAAAAAATCAAAAAGATGTCATTCCTTATGTAACCTCATACTATAAGGAAAGATCAGGCTTTTGCATGTCTAAGAATCAATTTGATGAATTAGCAAAACATGAAGATCAAAAATACCATGCTGTAATTAAAAGTACTTTAGATGAGCATGGATCTTTAACTTATGGTGAGTGCATTATCAAAGGTAAATCAGATAAAGAGATTTTAATCTCAACTTATCTTTGCCATCCTTCTATGGCAAATAACGAGTGTTCAGGACCTGCTTTATCCGTAGCTCTAGCAAAGTTCATTAAAGAAAAGCCTCGCTACTATACCTACAGATTTATCTACATACCTGAGACCATAGGTTCTATTACTTACCTATCAAGAAACCTTGAGGTTCTAAAGAAAAATACCGTAGCAGGCTTTGTACTGTCATGTGTTGGTGATAATCGAGATTACTCATATGTAAAAACTCGTTATGGCAATACCATTACTGATAAATTACTTGAGAATACCTTAAAGCATTTAGTACCTTCTCATAAGGCTTATTCTTTCTATCATCGAGGATCTGATGAAAGACAGTTTAATGCTCCAGGTGTAGATTTACCTGTATGCTCTGTATCTAGAACTAAATATGGAGCATATCCTGAGTATCACACCTCCAAGGACGATTTGAACTTAATTAGTCCTGAGGGCTTTGCTGGTGAATATGAGGTTATGACCAAATCACTTTTGGTTTTAGAAAATAACTTTAAATACAGAATCAACGTATTCTGTGAGCCTCAATTAGGTAAAAGAGGACTCTACCCTACCATAAGTCAGAAAGGCTCTTACGGCTCAATTATTGCTCTAAGAGATTTCATTGCTTATGCTGATGGCACTAATACCTTGTTAGATATCAGCGAACTCATCAATATTCCAGCCTATGAGTTGATATCTATAAAAGATAAACTTTTTGAAAATAAACTTATTGATATAGTTAACGAATAAAGGAATTAAGAATTATGAACTTTTACGATGAATTAGCTAACATTTTTGATGAAGATAAAGTAACTGATGAAACTAAATTCAAGCAGTTAGATCAGTGGGATTCAATCACTTTAATGACTTTACAACAATCTTTACAAAGCTATTTTGGAGTAAAGCTAAGTTTAAAAGATATCATGACATCTGAAACAGTTGCTGATCTAAAAGCTAAGTGCAATATCAAACAATAAAAAGAAAAGTACTTGGAAAAAACTAATCATTGATGGTGGATTATCCATCGATGGTAGCCTCAGAATTGATGTGTAACTAAATATGAATGATCTTGTAAATTTAAACTCAAATTTAAAAGAAGCTCTTTTAGAGGCTTTTAATCAATACAAAAACAAAATTGCAATCAAAACTTCTAATGAAGATATTTCTTATAATGAGCTGTATAAAAGAAGTATCTCTATTGCTGATTTTATTTCTACAAATAAATATAAAAAAGTAGCAATTCTAGGTTATAGATCGGTAAATGTATATGCTGTAATTCTTGCTGCTATTTTTGCAAATCAAACTTACGTTCCTCTAAATCCAAGATTTCCTGAAAAAAGAACCTTAGAAATGATTTTGGATTCTGATGTTGACGCAATCATTGTTTGTAAAGAATGCGCTGCATACCTCAAGAAGTTGCTTAAAGAAGCTAAGATAGATAAAGAGTTAATTATTGAAGATTCTGATGAGTTTAACGAACAGGATTTTTCAAAAGAGCGCTTTTACAATATAACAAGATTAAGCTTTACAGCATCAAATAAAACAGAAATTGGAGAATCATCAAAAATAAATTTCGATGAGAATAAACCAATCTATGTTATTTATACCTCAGGTACAACAGGAAAGGCAAAAGGTGTTATCGTATCTTACTTTCATTTCTTTAGCTACATAGAAAAGATCCTTAACTACTACAACTACAACGAAGATGACGTATTCTCACAAATGTCTGAGATTACGTTTGATCTAAGTCTTCAGGATCTCTGCTCTTCAATACTGTCAGGTGGAATTTTAATTCCCATTCCAAAAGAATACCTTTTCTGCCCAGCACCTATTATTTCAAAGTACAAAATCACCGTATTTCACGCTGTTCCTTACGTTATCAGTATGCTAAAGAAAATGGAAATGCTAGATCCTGAGCTTATGAATTCAATTAGGATCAGCATTTTTGTAGGTGAACCGCTTTGGTATGAACAGGTAAGAGATTGGATAAAAAGTTGTCCTAACTCTGTTGTCTACAACACTTATGGACCAACAGAAACCACTGTGATCATCATGCGCTATAAAGTTTATGATCCAAATATAATGACTATAGATTCTCTTAAAGATCTTGAAGGAGTCGTGCCTTTAGGAACAACTTTTCCAAGAGCAAAAGCAGGTATCTTCAATGACTACAATGTTGAGCTTGCTAAAAATGAAATTGGTCAAATCTATTTAGCAGGAGATCAGGTAGGTTTAGGCTACTTAAACAGTAAAGAAAAGACCAATGAAGCATTCCTAAATCTCGACGGAACCTTATGGTATAAGACTGGAGATAACGGTTACGTTGATGATAATGGTAATTTCATCTTTAAAGGCAGACGAGACGATCAGGTTAAAATCAATGGATTTAGAGTTGATCTGTTAGAAATTGATGAAAAGCTAAGACTTGCTTCCAAAAGAAGAGCTATGTCGATTCCTTTAAGAAATGAACTAAACCAAATTACTAATTTAGTAGCAGCTGTTGAAGGAGATGAAGATAATAAAATCAAAGATGATATTGTTTCTACTTTGAAGAATTATCTGCCTTTTTATATGCAAGTTCACGACATAGTCTTTATAAAAGAATTCCCTGTTAACTACAATGGAAAACTTGATAGAAAAGCTCTTACTCAACAAGTAGTTGACTGTACATACGGTAAATAAAATGAAATTAGATAAGAACTATATAAAAGAACAACTCATAAAAGTTGGTCTAAAAAAAGGTGACTCAGTTCTCGTTCATAGCCAATTGTTAAAAGTTGGTATTCCTGAAGAAGATGTGTTTGATTTAGGAAAATATTATTTAGACATCATCTTAGAGATTATTGGTGATGATGGAGAACTGGTATTACCAGCATTTACCTACAGCTATTGCAAGAATAAGGTATTCTCCCCTTTAAAGGATATGTCATCTGTTAGTTCATTAGCCAATACCTGTATTAGAAATCACATAGGTTACAGAACCCTTGATCCTATATTCTCTTACGTTATAGTCAACCCTGAATCAGCTGAACAGAGATTTTCTAATGTAAGTTTTGATCTAGAGAATGGTATGGCAGGATATCTTTCTAAAAAGAATGCAAAATATCTAATGATAGGAGATCTGATTTATTTTACTTTACTGCTTGCTTGTGAACAGCAACTTCACACATATAATCGCTTTATGAAAAAGTTCTCTGGTATTACAAAGATAAATGATACAGAAATTCATTCAGACTGTTATTATTACTGCAGACGATACTGTGACAATACCATTTTAGATTTATCTAAACTAACAAGGATTGTAGTTGATCCTCTTGTTTCTGCAGGTAAAGTAAAATATGAGAGCTTTGGTAACTCTCATTTGTACTATTGCACAGATGTAAACATCATGATGGATGCGTATAAGGAGTCTTTAAATAGAGATCTTTTTGAATTGCTTAAGGGACCTGCTCTATCTGAAAGTGACTTAATAAAAATAGATCCTGAAAAAGATGAACTAGACATAAATAGAGTTAACTATAAGATAGTCAAGTTGTAGCAAAAGGCTTTAAGAGAACAACGTTAGACTGTTCTTTTGGGTACCTCAATAATTTAAAGGTTCTGCCTTGAAGAGGTAGGTGGGGTGGCAGAACCTTTAAAACCTTTTAGATAATTTCTAACTTACCGTCAATAGCTCCTGCTTTATCTAAAGCTTCTAGTACTGACATTAGATCACCTGGAGCTAAACCTACTTGGTTTACTGCTCTTACTAAGTCATCTAGGGTCGCACCTGTATCAAACTTGAACATCTTACCCTTTTTCTCTCTTACATTGATTTGAGAATCAGGAACAATTGCTGTCTGACCTTGAGAGAAACTGTTAGGTTGAGATACTCTTGGATCTTCAGATACAGTAACAGTAAGACCACCATGAGTTACGGCAACTGGTTTTAGTTTTACATTGTTACCTATAACAATGGTACCAGTACGTGAATTTACTACGATTCTAGCTGCATCCTCACCCTGATCGATTTCAATGTTCTCAAGAGTTGATAAATATGACACTCTCTGAGAAGGATCACGTGGTGCACTTACTCTAATTGAAGCAGAATCCTGAGCTACAGCTGAACCATCACCATAAAGATCGTTAATTGCATCAACTACATTTTTAGCAGTGGTAAAGTCAGCTCGATTTAAGTTAAAGACAAATGAATCAGTCTGACTGAAGTTATCTGGTACTTCGCGCTCTACAATTGCACCATTGGCAATTCTGCCTACTGTAGGAGTGTTTACAGTAACCTTTGAGCCATCAGCACCTTCTACACCTAAACCGCCTACTACCAGTGAGCCTTGAGCGATAGCATAAACGTTGCCGTCTACACCACGTAACATGGTCTGTAATAAGGTACCACCACGTAATGAGGTAGCTTCACCTATTGCTGATACAGTTACGTCAATAGTTTGACCTGTCTTTGAAAATGGAGGCATGGTAGCATGAATTGCTACAGGAGCTACGTCTTTGATCTTTAAAGAGGTACTCTCATCAATCTTGATACCAAAGTTATTTAGCATTGAGCGGAAGCTCTGCTCTGTAAACTTTGAGTTCTTTTCACCGGTACCTGCTAAACCAACTACTAGACCATAACCTAAAAGTTGGTTTTCACGAATACCTTGAATTGAAGCAATATCTTTTAATCTTGCAGCTTCTGCATCATTGATGCTTAAAGAGCTTATTACAGCTACTCCTAAGCACAATGATTTAAAAAACTTTGTTGCAATCCTCATAGTCCCCACCTTACAAAACTAGAAGAATATATTAAATGCGCTGTTAAACAGTCTAGACAGATAACCGCGTTCCTGAGTATCCGCAAAATCGCCGGTTCCACCGTACTGAATTCTAGCATTGGCAATTCTCTGTGATGATACAGTGTTGTCTGAGCTGATATCAGAAGGTCTAATTAAACCGGTTACACGGACATATTCATTGCCATTGTTTAACATCAACCACTTCTCGCCTTGTACCTGCAGATTACCGTTAGAATATACCTTGACTACACTAACAGAAATCTGTCCTGACAACTGGTTTGACTGTTTTGCCTTAGCACTTCCTGAAAAATCATTGGAGTTGCTAGAAGACAGTGTTGGTGTCAAATTCTTGTAATGTAATTTCTTACTTGCAAGAGTAATGCCACCATAGTTATTGTTTCCTTCTTTTTCAAGATCAGTAGATGCATTCTTACTTGCAGAAGTTGCTTCCTCTAGGGTTACAGAGATGATATCACCAACTTTATGAGCTGATGTATCTGAATACATACCATTGTTCATGGTATAAGGATTATAGATACCACCTGTAGGTACTGCGTTGGTGTAATCCTCTTCAGGCAGCGCAGGAGCATACTTTGGATCATCTGGTTTTGCAGAGAATGTATCTAAAGCACAACCTTGTAATAGCACTAACTGTGATAAAGCAATTGCTAAAATAACCTTCTTCATTTTACCCCACCCCTATTTTAATAACCTACTTCTTACTTTACCTACCACTCATAACCTAAACTATACTGACTGGATTAAAGAGCCCATCATAGAATCTACAGTAGTTAGAACCTTTGAGTTCATTTCGTAAACACGCTGAGCCTGAATTAGATTTACTAACTCTTCAGTTACTTTTACATTAGATGTCTCCAGCATATTCTGTCTGATAACACCCATACCATCTTCACCGCCGATACCCTGCTGAGGAGCACCTGATGCTGTTGTTTCCAGATACAGGTTGTCTCCTATCGACTCTAAACCTGTAGGGTTAATGAAATCTGTTACTGTGATCTGACCTAAATCCTGTGAAGCTGTATCATTGGCTAATACAACAGATACCTGACCGTCACGACCTACTGTCAAAGAAGTGGCGTTATCTGGGACCTGGATCTGAGGTAATAAAGGATACCCCTCGCCTGAGGTTACGATAGTACCTTCTTCATTCTTGGTGAACTGACCATTTCTGGTGTAAGCTGTGGTACCATCTGGTAACTCAATTTCGAAGAAACCACGACCTTGAATCATTAAATCAAATGAGTTGTCAGTAGTTTCAACATCACCTTGAGAGAACTGTCTCTGGGTTGCAACAACCTTGGCACCTGAACCTATCATTAAACCTTCAGGTAAATAGCTATCTGCTGATGATCTGCCACCAGGCTGATTGATCTTTTGATATAAAAGATCTTCAAATACAGCTCTACCACGCTTAAAACCAACTGTTGAGGCGTTGGCAAGGTTATTTGATGTTACAGAGATATTGGTCTGCTGCGCATCAAGACCTGTTTTACTAATCCATAGTGCTGGGATCATGTTCTACTCCTTGCTAATCGTAGCTCAATAAAGTGTTTTGACGTTCATCCATCTGACTTGCTGACTCCATCATTTTTACCTGAGTCTCATACTGTCTCTGGATCCTGATAAGACTTGTCAATTCTTCGACAGGATTAACGTTTGATGATTCAAGCATACCGCTTCTAACCTGTACGCTCTGATCTTCAGGCATTGCAGTGCCGTCAATATTACGGAATAAACCGTCATAACCTTTTTCAATATTTTTATAATCATCAGGTTTTACAAGTTTGATACGACCAAACTCTTCAATTACATTTGAATCAGCGCCTTGAGGTCTACCTGAGATAGTACCGTCGTTGCTGATTTGAATATCAGATAACATTGCAGGTAATACCATAGGATCACCTGAATCAGATAAAACCTGAAGACCATTGGTAGTTCTTAAATTACCGTTAACGTCAATTTCAAAACTACCGAATCTGGTGTAAGCTTCGTTACCTTCTTTGTCATTGACAGCAATAAAACCATCGCCATTTAAAGCAACATCTAATGGTCTATCAGTTGTCTCAATAGCACCACCATCCATGTTGTAGCCAGGTCTTTCTGTCATAGCAAAAGCTCTGGTTGGATAAGCATCGGCAAAAACAGACATTGCACGTGAATTTTCAAAGTCTGCCTTAAACCCAGTGGTGCTTGCATTAGCCAAGTTATTGCTGCGTACTGCTAAGCTATGAAAATTCTCCTTAGCGCCTGACATTGCAATCCACAATAAATTATCCATTTAAAACCTCCGGAAAATGACTTTTCCTCTTACTGATGATTTTAAATGCAATAGCCGTGCCATATTCAATAAATATGCATTCTATAGCGCTTTGAAATTTGAAATGATTAATGCAAGATTAATAGAGGGCTTAAATTGTCAGGAAAATGACTGTGCTACTGATACAAAACTACTTGAACGAATGTTATGAGGATTCTTGTTTTGAGTCGCCAGCAAATTGCGCAATCATGAATCTTGTTTTCGCAAGTTGTTTGAATAACTATTGTGTTTTGGCAATTGAGATAAAACATAAAGAGATCCTAAAAAGTACACGTTTTAAGATCTCTTTTAACTTTGAAATGAGGTTAACTCTTATAGAGCAATCTGCTCTACCTTGTCTAAAGATACCTCGCCGTAACCTAATAAGTTTAACTTGGTGTCTGAAGTAGTCTTTCCTAATACAACTGAACCTACAGTTGCATATGTCTTTACAGGTAAGTTTACGTTCTGACCGTTCTGTGAAGCTGTAACGTTAATTGTATATTTACCTGAATCATACTTTGCACCAGTTTTCTGATCCTGAATACCATCCCAGCTAAAGTCAATTTTGCCATCTAAGGCAGCTCCTGCCTCGAAGGTTGAAACAACATTGCCGTTGCTATCAGTAATACTGATCTTAACATTTGAAGCACCTTCACCGGCATCGATCTGAGCGGTAATAGGATTTGAACCATCAAAGAAAGCTGTCTTAGAATCAACCAATACGCTTCTGCCAACCAAGCTAGATGCTGATAAAGCAGAGCTTGATGAAATTGCATTAACTACATTATCAACGTTATTAGAAATTGTTGATAAGTTCTCAACAACTGACAACTGAGACATGGTAGTAACCATCTGGTTGTTATCAACTGGTGAGCTAGGATCTTGATTCTGTAACTGAGTTGTTAATAACTTTAAGAAATCGGCCTGATCTAGAGAGTTATTTTTCTTGGATGTAGCCTCTGCTGCATCAGATGCAATACGGGAGGAAGTTTTACCAATTGTACTGTAATCGAAACTCATCTTGTGTTCCCCCATTGAAACCTTTAGGTGGCAAGCTTTGCCACTTTTACTTTGTATGCCGTATATGTATCAAGATATGTGCCAATAATTTATAAAACACTTTACACAATTTTAGTTTATTGATTTTAAAGATTTTTATAAAGATATTTAGCAATCATTAATGGAAAATTAATCTTAATTATCATGATTAATCCTTTTGAATAATTGCAATACGGCAAATTTGAACATTGATAAATAATAGCGTTGCCACATTTGTTATTACCTAAGAAAAGTTATGGTGGGGTCAGAGCTTGGTTAATTTGTCATCAGATCTGAGCTCTTTCAATAATACACTGATGAGTTTTAGTGTCTTTTGAGTAGTTAATACCTACTAATAGGACTTCACCTTTATAGTCTTTAAAGAACTGTAAGTAATTCTTCTCTTTAATCTGAGTGATAGAAGTCTGTGCTGACTTATCGAACTTTAACTCAATTAAAAGCGCTGGCTTGTTTACACCAGGCTTTGGCAGATAAACTAAATCAGCATAGCCTTTTCCTGTAGGTAATTCTCTTACAACGTTATAGGTGTTTGTTGTACTCAAAAATAGAGAAATGGCAATTACATTAGCTAATGAGTTCTCATTATTGTAAGTTAGAATTGATGTATGGTCTTGATGAGCTTCATCAAAGATTTTAGCAACAGCTTCAGAGTTTAATGACCAGATATCATTTAACAGCACATCTGTATTTTTGATTAGGTCATATACGCCTGCATATCTATTGTTGTTCTTTACACAGGTCTTAAACTCTAACTTAATCTCTTCATTTGGAATGTGTACTATAACGCCTAAATTTGTAGAACCTTTAATTGCTAAATATCCTAAATGAATAAGTAAGGTTAAGACATCATCCTTTGAATGGAAAGTTACCATATCATTACTGAATGTTGATACATCGACTATGACATCTTCACCTGCAATTAACTTTACAATGTCATCTCTTAAGCCTTCCATATTCATGTCAATATATTCCTGAAGGCTTTCAAAGGTTTCTATTTTGCTCCTGTAACTTATATACTTTTTATAAGTTGCTGCATTTTCTACTGAATTAGGAGTGCCATTTTTATCTCCCCTATACGATGCTAGTAACCTTCCTCGTTCTCTATTATAAAATGGATGGTTGTCTTTTTCACTGCAACTAAAATGCATACAACACCATATCAAAAATTTGATGATCTAAAGTCCATCAAAATTGAAACTCAAAAAAAAAATCGAGCTGGTTCTTAATACGGATATTACTGTTCAAACAGTCGAGTTATTGCCATCTTTATAGCAATACACCAACAAGATACATTGTGATCTCCAAGAACCTCCTTATACTCGGCATTGAGACCACTTTCTTTCGAAAAAACATATATATTTTTGCTTTGGCTTAAACTCAAATAATCATGATCTCCAGTATAGAACAAAAATTTAGTATCATCTTTTAGAGCAAAGTGTTTTAACTGCTTTTTAATAATCGCAGGAGAAATTTCTTCATTATCTGAAAACACATTTTCTACATACGGAACAATTAACCTTGATAAAGCATATGTTGCTTTTAGTTTTGATATTTTTGGATCAAATGGTAATGAATGGTCGTAATATCCACTAATTGCAACTACCGAAGAAAAGAGCTCAGGCTTTCTCAACTTCCAAGCTAAAGCGCCAAATGCTCCCATAGAAACGCCCAACACACAATTATCAACTTTACTATCTGATACTGGTAACATCGATTTTATCAAGGGATATAATTCACTATCTAAAAAGTCCCCATAATTACCTTGTTTAGAATTTACAAAAAAAGTATTAGGTAATGAAGGCGCTATAACGATAAGTTTATACTGCTCTACGTAATCAAGCATGGATAATCTTTCAAAGAAAAGATCTCCTGATGACATCGCACAATGCAAACACCACACTGTCTTGAATTTTTTACCTATATTGAGGATAGAGCATGGAAGCGCAATCTTGACTTCGATTGTTTCATGCAGTATTAAAGAATCAATTTTTAAGGACATTCTAATCATAAGTATTGCTTCTTTAGAACGTTATATTCAAGACCATAAATAAGAATTGGCTATATAGAAAATTCAGGAGAGAACTTTCTATTAAGTAAAGTATGACATCTATCAGAATCAAAGCTTCTATCTGATAGATCTTTATTTAGGTAATAGAACAAATGATCTTCTTTTACGATTTTATATTTTAGCTTACATGTGTTTAATAACATTGCTGACATGTTATTTTTATAAACATAACAACTTACAGCCGTAAGATTTAAAGCTCTTGCTATTAAAAATCCTGCTATATTTGCATAGTAAGATATGTTGTACTTAGACTTCTCTATAAAATAGCTTCCACTCTCATAAGAATGCTCGTTAAAATCAATATTCTTAAAATCGAGAACTCCCTCTAAATGGTTATTTATATATACAGCAAAATACAAGACATCTTTTCTTGATGAAAGAGACTTACAATAAGACAAATGATCCTGAGCTGATATTAGCTCAGAATTTGCCATATTCAACCTTACTCTGTCAGAGTTTCTTAACGACAATATATCTAATAATTTATCGTCTGATAGATACTTGAAGTTAATGATTTTTAGAGAATTCATGGTTCGCTTATTTGTGTTCTAACTCGTCAAGCAACTCTCCAACAGTCTCACACATAGCCAATTCTTCTAATTTCACAAATATTCCTTTGGCTTTTAGAAAAATAACAACGTTGAATAATCCTAAAGAATCAAGATCATCACAATCTGCGATTACCGTGCTTTCTGTAATTTCTTCCTCAGGCTCCAACGCTGAATTGATTCCTTTTAAAATTTCTTGACGGTTCATATGCAATCTCCACTTAAATATCAGTCCTAATAATACTTAGTATCTAAAACTACAGTATTAGATAGATCAGCTAATAAACTTATTACATTCATGCCAACACCAAAAGCACTTAATGCTACATAGCCTTCCTTGAGGTTATCTTGAACAAACTTACTCTCTCCTATCGCTAAAGCTAGTGCTGCAGAAGATGTATTACCTGTATTTTGAGCGACAAAAGGAACCTTTTCAGGATCTATATCCATAGTCAAAGCAACAGATTTCAACACTGTCTTATTAGCTTGGTGTAATAAAAATAAAGACAAGTCACTTATATTTTTATTTGATTTTTCAACCAATGTTCTCAAATTTGGTACAACATAATCAATTGCATATGACGCAATAGCAGTACCATCAATTTGCAAACCTTTTTTTGAATATTGCTCTAAAGCAGATTTGTCAACAATACCTTTTGCGACTCCTATACTCAATCTAGCATATCTTTCAGAGTACTTAGAATCATGAATTGCATTAGCAAAATTTCCATGAGCTTCATAATTAAAATATAAATCTGGTGCTTCATAACTATCTTCTAAAAGGACTACTCCTGCCCCATCTCCGAATAAAGCAACATTTGCCTTTTGATCAGAATTATCTAATTCATAGTACTTACAGTAAGTGTCACCAAAACAAACTAGAACTTTAGAAGCAACTCCTGACGCTATAAGGGAGGCTCCTTCAAATAATCCATGCATACTGCCTGAACAGCCATTGATGATGTTATTAAGATAACAATCAGCTGACAATTCCAATTTTTCCTGCATAGTGAATACGGTTGCAGGAGCAATTGAATCATTAGTCTGTGAGACAAATACCAATGCACCTATATCTTTTGGATTTATATTTAATTCTCTAAAAATATCTTTACATAAATCCACACAAAGATCAGATGTAGTCATTTCAAGAGGAATTTGTCTTATATTTTCAAATCCTAGAGTTTTTACTAACCTCTTTGAATGACGCTCATCAAGGAAAGAATTACATATCTCTACAACATTACGTTGAGTTTTTCCTGAAGCGGAAGCAATCGCCGATATCTTTACATTTGAGAACTGTTTGAACATATAATTTCCACATTTAGTAGCTTACATAATTATTATATCGGTCACTGCAAGATTCTTTTAACTAAATGATTTAATTATATATTTATGATGTGATGCAAGACGAATTATTCAAATATGTCTTTGAGAAAAAGACACAAAGAAGGTGCTCAATTAAGATTTTACCCTTTCTAAAATTAAGGTAACCAATTGACCTACATTGTCTAATTTCTTTAAATCTTCTATTGAAAATTTAATTTTGAATGTTTCCATTACGGCTACTACAATATTGATAAATTCAAGACTATCCCAATCCTGAATATCACTTGAAACAGTATCTTCTTTTAAAACAATATTGTCATTGTCAAAAACATCTCTAAATACATCTGTTAACTTTGTGAAAACTTCTTCTCTTGTCATAATTTGCAATCCTTGAGTTATTAGAGCATTACCTTGATATGTTTATTTTTATTTTGATACTCTTTTTTCAGAGAGAATTTCCATACAGAATTACCTAAATCATCTTCTGATATCTTTGAAAATCCCTGCTGTTCATAAAATGATGAAACCATGCTATTTTTATCTGTCTTGTAATAATAACCTATTACTGTAGATACGCCCAATGCTTTTGCTTTATACATTAGATAATCAAGCATGGCATATTCCATTTCTCTTTTTAGAACTCGACAACTCATTAGCCACAGTTTAATTTGAATTGTGTCTTCTACAATCTGCCCTATCACTAAAGAAACAATACCATTGTCACCAAACTTATCTGTCAACTTTCCATAAAAAGACAGATAATTCCCATCTTGAGATATTTTTTGTATTTCATTCTCAGTCAACCTTAATGTCGTCAAATTAAACTGATTGCTTTTATTAGTTAACTGTGAAATTCTCTCAAAGTATACTGGAGCAAAAGATTTTATTTCCGCAACCATCTCAAGAGAGTCAAGATATTCATCATAATTTTTAAACAGAGTCTTTTGCTGTTCTCTTTTTTGATTGGATTTATACATTTCATTTCTATTTAAATCATCTTCAGATAATGAAATGTTTTCAAAGAACCCAGATCTATCAATGCAACTAATAAAATTAGTAACATCTGTTAGTTCAGGCGCACTAACACCTTCAATTTGGCTTCTAACTAAATCTCTTTCGGCTGGATTATCATCAATAAAAACTAAACTATCGTCAGAAACATTGATTATCTTTGCAATATCTCTGAAGTTATCATCTTTGTTATTCCAATTTGCTTTTATGACAACAAAATCGTCCTTTTTCAAAATAGAATCTGGATGATTAAGGCCTTTTAAAGCATTGTCTTCGTCATTTTTAGAATTGATACTCAGAGTTATTCCTAATTCTGAAACTGATTTTAAATATTTCTGAAAATCCTGATAGGCTTGACCGTCAGGAGTCTCCTGACCTAAGTCAATTCCATTTACACCATCGTCACCAATCACTCCACCCCATAAGGTGTTATCAAGATCTAGAACTAATCCCTTTTTATTCTTTCCGTATATGGCTTTAATAATATTTGCGACGCTGTAACTTAGATATGGAATAGCTGGAACTGCAAGGCAGTATTTATACATGTAGTAATAAAAAGGCTCAGACCACTTTTGCAATCCATAATCAGCTGACAAGTAGTTGATATCCACAATATGCAGATATGAATTTTCTTCAGCATATTCAGAGAACTTGCTGTTCATTTTGTTTACAAAACTAACTTTGCCTCTATAATCAACTGAATCTCTATTACCGAGCAGTCTAAAATAAGGTAATTCAAAATTATTTTGTAGTATTGGAACGTTATATTTCTCTTTTAATGAATTCCATATATAAACATATTTTGAGAATTCATTATCTATCAAAGTGTTAACTTCATTTTTAGTGTTTTTTAAATTTGGAAATGATGAGATGTTATGTACGCTTGTGCATATATAAATGATGTCAGGTTTAAATTGAGACAGATTCCCATTGCCAAATACAGCATCTTCATAATAGGAATTGTATTCTGACTCATAAAAATGAGGTTCTATGCCATAATTCAACAGGAATAGTTCTAACACTAATTTAATGTCATTTGTTGTTCCGCCACCTAAAATAGCAATATTTTTCTTAATACGCTTATTATTTAGATTTTCATCTGAAAGCAAAGATCTTTTTATTGATTTCTTCTTTTTTAAGATATATGAAGGATCAAAAGGATAGTCTAGTACTCTCATAGATATAAACCTTTTTGAAAATGAATTGCATGCAGAAAGATTACAATTAATTTAATTACCTAACTCAACTTTTGCATTTCAAAAATTGAGTTAAAACGATAAATATAAGCGGTCCAGCACCGACTTTGCTCTTTAAAATATGATTTTTGATTATAAAGACTAAGGTGGTATGTAAATACACAGTAAAAATGGCTTAAGAATGCTGTTTTGAGGAGTGTTTTGTTGAATAAATGTGTATAAAATGGTGTGATTTATGTTGCAAAATCAATAAGTTAAACCAAATTAATCACAGAGCTATAATAAACAAAAATTCATCTTATGCAATAGAGCAATTTCTTTTGAGTCACTTTTTACACATATTGGAGTTCGTTCTCTTTTAGCCAGAGCTAAGTTTTCTAAACTCTCAGGGGCTGATGTATTTACGCTTCTTTCTGTACTTGTTACTTCAATCTTTAAAGGTTCTTTGAATCTACTGAAGGTAAGTCATTACCTTTTAGCAGAGACTCTATGTATAGATTTCTGTCTAACCCCAAGTATGACTGGCAATCTCTGATGTTTTACATAGCAACGTTTATCATCAGATTTATCTGTGAGCTAAATAAAAACAATAAGAACCAGGTTAACTGCTTAATAGTAGACGATACCATGATTGAGAGATGCCGAGGTAAAAAGGTTGAGCTCTTATCTAGACAGTACAATCATGTTATTGGCAAAACAGTTAAAGGTTTTACCAATCTGGCTTTAGGTTGGACTGATGGCATTAACTACGTTCCTTTACTAAGTCATCTTATAGCCTCTAATAAAGAGAAAAATCTCATTCAGAAGTCTAATACAAGTAACATTGATAACAGAACTACTGGTGCTAAACGCAGACCCTTAGCTTGTAAAAAAAACTGAAGTGCTCATTAGTATGTGCAGGAAAGCAATGAAAGCTATTTCTACATCTCACATTCTGATGGATTCATGGTCCTTTTCTGACTTCCTTGTAAGAAAGCTTAAGCAGTTAGGTTTACAGAGTATCTGTCTTGTTAAAAGTAAGCTTCAGTTCAAACTGGAAAAGGTAGTTCTAAATTCTTTTCTCAAAAAGAACTCATTAAGAAAATCAATGGAGGTAATCTCAATAAGGCTAAACTTATTACCTCTGTCATTGCCTATACAAACAAAGACTTAAAAGTAAAACTTGTCTTTGTAAAAGCCAGAAACTCTACAGACTGGATCTACATTGTAAGTACTGATATAGACTTATCTCCTAAACGTATTATTGAACTCTACGGTAGAAGATGGTCTATTGAAGTTGCCTTTAAAGCTCAGAAAAGTTATTTGGGATTAAAGAGTGAGTGTCAGGCTCATGACTTTGATACCTGCAATGCTTTTATGGTCATTGCTAATATCAGATTACAACTCATGGAGTTTAACAGACGCCACGACAACGATTCTAGTTCTATTGGAGAACTCTTCTATAGCGCCCATTCTGAACTTGCGGCTATTACATTTGCTGAAGCTCTGCAAACATTACTTCCACTTATTGATAATATCGCTGTTACCTTAAATGCAGCAGACTGTATCCGTAAAGGTAAATTGGCTAAAGCTAAAGAAGTAATTTCTAACGCAATCTCAGAGTGGTTCTCTAGTATTACTGACTACATCAAAATGTACATTCAGTTACCACAAACGTCTTAATAATCAAAAATCATATTTTAAAGAGCAAATGCGGTGTTAAACCGCATTGTTATCTGCATTTTGAATTAAATTTCAAATGCAAAAGTTGAGTAATTAAGAATCATATAATCTCTAAACGTAATATTCCACAGATCTAACTCCTAACAATTATGAAATGTTACCTATTTTTACAAGGCTACGTTGCTTCTCTTCCAAGACATAGTTAGTTCATATTCTCATAGTTTGTTGTTGCTATAAGGATTTTTAATAAAAACTACAATTTATACAGATCTCTTTCCAATTTAGTCAAATATTTATGGGTAAAAATGCTCTTTATCAATCTATACACTCGACTTAATAAAGAGTACTGTCGTCTTAAGAGTGGAAGATAATACTTATAACTTTTTTCAGGATCAAAATATACAGGACCATGTTCTGAAGGTAATTGTTTAGGAGTCATATAATCATCACCAAAATATGTCTTTAAAACATTTTTATACCCAATGGGAACAGGAAGCTTTAAATTTTCAAAATCAACCATTATTGAATCAGAGAAATAAGCTCTATCATAAAAAACAGATTTAGAACTTGCAAAGCCAACTGAGATAACTCCAACCTTGTTGCATAAATCAAAATCATTTTTTCTAAATAGAGACTGATAGGCTTCATATTGTTTTATATATTCGTTCTGATCCTTAATGAGTTCTTTTGCCCTCTTTCTTCTTTTGAGTAGCATAAAAATAGTTTTAGGATTTAAACTCAAGATCTTATCGTAGTTGTAAAAGGACTTTAAGGCTCTTCCAAGTACAGAAGCTTTTTTGAATAGTTCATTTATCTCAGATACATCATTTGGCACTCCATCTAGTGGAAATATATCAATAAAAATGCCTTGATTTACATCTGTAAATAACCAACTTTTAATAATTGCAGTTGTGTCAGAATTTCTTATTTTGACGTGTAATCCTGGATATTTATTATCTGTTGTTATGTATTGAAAGAATAAAGGCTCTGTAAACTCTTGAGGCCCTATCTTGACTAGCTTGTCATAATCCTTACGAGGCATTCTAATATCTATATCATCATCCCAAGGAATGAATCCATGATGTCTAATTGCTCCAAGCAAAGTACCACAACCTAAAAAATATTTAAGATTATACTTTCTACAAATATCATCAAATTTTTTTAAGATCTGCAACTCACATTCACAAACCTTTCTTCTTTTTTCACTTTCTTCCTTCTTTTTAATATATTTGTATTGCATTAGACAACCTTATGAAAATAGTTAGATTTTTTAAAAGTTTTACGATGGATATATACACGTCTTTATCATAAAAGAATGTATTGCTAAACTTAACAAACTAAATATGTAACTACTCAGAACCTACCCTAAAACGATCTCAGCCTTACCATTAAAAGCAGAGGTTAAAGCTTCAAAAGCATCTATACCTTGTTTCCTAGCTGTGCTGAGGTAGGATGTGATCGTTAGGTAGGTCTGAGCTCCTTTAATTGAACGAAAACATCCTGAAACCTTTGATTTAGTTTTTACATTGCGAACATCTCTTTCAGCCTGATTATTGTCAAAATGTACAGCAAAGTTATGAATAAACAGACATACCTATGCCTTGAATTTAATCAGTCTCTCAATCAGTGAACGTTCTTTACCTTTCTTACGTTTGCCTCTTTTTATAGGCTACGTATTATCAGGTGGAGGACATTCTATATTGGCATAATCCATGATTTCATCATATTCTCGCCCTAAAGAGCTGATATGAGAATCTTTTAAACTGATTTGGTTCTGCTCAATTGCTTTTGCTTTAGCAGATTTCATGGTTAAAAGCAGATTGCTCAGTCTTTTTACCCATATATGAGAAGGATTATTCTCACTTGCTGCAATTAACTCTCGTAGAAGATGAGCACAGCATACAGCATAACTGATGTTTTCAAATTTCCAATATGATCCCCAGCAGTCATGAACCGCAGTGCCAGTAAAATTGTTGATCACACCATTGTCTGCTATTCCTACCTGTCCTCTTTTTTTTGTTGACTGTAAGGTAGGTATACTTCTCATTAAAAGAGTTATGTACCCATTGTGTAGAGACTTCAACTCTGGCACCAGTCTCATCGAAATTAACGACTTTAGAGCCTATTAGTAACTCTCTGATTTTTGCACTACAGTTTTTACCTTAAGTGCACATTTCTCAATCATTGAGCAGATCGTTCCCTCTGATAGAGTTACATTGAACATGCCATCAATTATGTTTTGAATTCTATCGGTACTTACAGCTCCGAAAGTGCTTAAAAGTCATGATATCGCAGTAAAGCTATCCCCATACTGAATATAGCCTCTTACGTTCTCAGGAAATTCTCCCTTGAGCTTTGACTCTCCACATGGACAGTCTATGGCTTCGACTGTCTGATGTTCTATAACCTTAGTATTGATTACTGCTTCTACAACATATCTCTTTTCGGTACACTTAAAGACTTTGCCATTTTCTGAGCATGATCAAAGATATGGACAGGTTTTACATTTTTCAGGAATGTGTACCTTTACCTCATCAGGTTCATGAGGCAGCTTCATGTTCACTCCTTTATGACCTTTCTGTCCACCTGTATTTCTACCTGTTTTCTCTCTTAGGCTTCTGTTTTTATTTGCTTTCTTATAGCCATCACTTGATGGTGGTTTTGAGCTATTGTGTGAATCCATGTTCAGTTGTCGTTGCAGGTCTTTTATGGTTTCCTGCAAGTCTGAAATCGTTTGCTTCAAGCCAGAAATAGTTTGTTCCATGTCGGAATGGTAGCGGTTTGCTCATTATTCTGCTCCATAACTCCTGAGAACATGTTTATCATCATTTTGTTGATGGTAGACAACGAGAGCACAAGTACAGATAAATCTGCTGAAGCTTTATCTTTTAGCTCTTTACAGAGTTTATTGACATCTTGTTTTAACTCGTTGAAATCCATTGACTCACCATCGCTTTTTCTACAGCTGTTATTATACCAGCAGCCTTTTTTAGCATTAGTGATAGCTCAATTTCAACTTGATGAAGCATCTCAAAACGATCTGTAACGATCTTTTAAGCTCTCTACAGATTGATGACAAGAGAAAATGACAAAACAAAGCCCTCTAAAAAGATGCCCTCTATAATCGCGTTATATGCGCTTATAGAGTGCTTTTGAACAACCTTAAGAAAAAAGCAATTAAAACCGACTTTGTAAGCTTCACAATGTAATTTTCTAAAGAACTCACTGACTGTAAAAGTCAGTGTAAAAAAGATTTAATGCTACTCAGAATCTATTAGGGAATTCTGAGTAGTTACGATTAATTTACAATAATTTTTACTTGACCCATTTCTCAAGTTTGTGACATGGTTCAAATGTGACCATTTTTTCGTGTTACCTAAGATACACCGAATCTTTATAATAGTCTCAAAAATGACAATTGATAGATTCTCTTCATTGACAACTTTTCTAAACTTCTCACACTCTTCACGTTGCATAGCAATATCCGCATCGTAATCACACATCATGTAACCTTTGTGTCTAAGCCCCCTAATATAGTTCTTTGTAATACAATACGTATTACCATGATTTCTACATTCTCGATCAAATTATCCAAGCATATCTAATTCAAGAAATTGCATCGTTCTAAATTCATTTTGTGTAAGTTCCTTAATTTTGCCATAGCAAATCTCCTTTTTCTGTCTGGCTAAAAACTACACAATTCATCACATATCCTCATATTCCCTTATATAATCGATCTCTGTAGTATGAATCAATTTCATTTGTATAAAGTTTCGATTCTCTTTCTATGTCATATTTTAGGGAACAAAAATCAACAGATTGTGTTATTGTATCAATAACACAATACTGTGCATTTGAATTTAAATTTCTAGGTTGACCGATTGATCCTGGATTAATAAATAAAGTTTTATGTGTTCTTTCTTTATTTATTATAGATCTCAATGAAGAAACATGGGTATGGCCGGATAAAACAAAATCATATTTAAGGTACTCTTTTCTAATTATTTCTTCATTTGTCATTTTTCCCCAATAAATATCGGCTAGATCCCCGTGTACACACAAAATTCTTTTATCGTCTACATTAATTTCTACAATTTTATCTAGCATATGATTAATAAAATTCATAGAACTTTCGTTTAAAATTCTTTTTGTGAAATTATTTGCATCTAGTCCTCGTTTAGAAGAAAATCTGTTTGATTCATACCCTAAAAGTGCTCGTTCATGGTTTCCTTTAATATTAACCAAAGTTTTATTTTCAACAGACGATAGCTTGTCAATAACTTCGTTTGGCCTCATTCCATAATCTATACAATCTCCTAAATGTATAAAATGAATATCCCCATATTTATTATGGCAATGAGATAAAACGCATTCTAATGCTGTTAAATTTGCATGAATATCTGAAATGACAGCAATTCTCATTATTGCTGATCCTTCAATTGAGGTTCAATAATGTTTTTAATAATAAAATTTGCAGTCTGTTCAATATTTTCAAATTTAATTTCTTTATCAATATCAACACCAAAAACTTTTTTAACTTTAAATATTAATTCATCAGTATAGAATAACGAGCCATTTTCAATTTTTTCTATACCATCTAGATAGATAGATTTTTTGTTAGTTTCTGTCATTTCTTTAAAAGAAAAATATTTTTCAAAAAATGCTGCTGTAGCATTTTTCCCATCAATTTCGATAGGATAACCTCCAATGTTACCTACTACTCCTGGTGTATGTATAATCTGCTTAGAATTATCCCTTAGAGCAAATATAATTTTTTTGATAATTTCAAAATTACTACTTGCATTCATCATATTTCTTTTTGCATCAACAGGCATTTCTATTGCGCAATCTTTCCAAATTTCAGACAAATTAATATTTGTATCCTCATTGTTATGAAGAATTTTAATCAATGGCTCAACATTTTCTGTTTGACCTTCTTTACTTATAACAACATCGTGAAAATGGCTCGTTGCTAAAATAACGTCTATGTTTGATGGATTATTTTCATTTAATTGTTTAGCTGCTGCCATTTTTATGCGAGGAATTAGGTGATTAATGTTGCCACTTCCAAAATCCGGATAGTTTTGATTGGCATTTTTTAACCAAGGAATTACAACATCTGAGTATGAGGTATTTATTACAATAGCGTTTGAATCGGCTTGTTTATACGCACTCATAATATTTTTTATGTATTTAATAGCTAAAGGTGCCCACAAACCGTATGCGCGGATATTTTTCCAAGAAATTGAACCGTATTTCAAACCACTATATACTCGGCTTGAATTAACGATAAAATCAGGTTTAATTTTTTGTAAAAATGAAGTAACACTGTCAACTTCATCTAAATCTAGTTGGATTATAAAAATATTCTTAGTTTTATTATCCCTGATTAATGAAGCTACTTTTGAAATATTTACATCTTTTTGAGCCTTTTCGGTATTTCTGCAACCTATATGAATCTCAATATTTTCATATTCCCATTTGTTCAAATAATTTAATAAATAATTTCCGACGCTACCTAAGCCAATAATTGCAATTTTAATTTTTTCATTATTATTTATTTTATTTTTTAATATTTTTAGTTTGTCATTTAACTTATTCATTTTAGTCTCCTTTGTTCACATACTTTTTCATTAACTTAAAATCTTCAATCGTATTACAATTAAACCAGTATTTAAAAGTTATGAATTCTACTTCATCTAGATTTGTAGATTTATAATAATCATTAATCGGAATTAAATTTGTACCTTTGTATTCATTTATTCCATAATTTTTTATGTTATTTTTAAGTCTCTTTATATCGGTAAATTTCCAAACTTGCCCAGAATTTCCAAGTTGAACAAAAGGCTCGTTAATTTCAATAAATTTATGATTAACATCATAAAGGTATTTAATAATTTTCTGATTGTTGACGTAAAAAATTACGGCTGTTTTGGCCATTATTGGCAAATTGTTTACTGTTATAACATTGTTGTGTGTATGAATTATTTGATTAAACGAATAATTATCAAAAATCAAATCACCTTCCAAAAATAATAATTCATCGGATTGTTCATCTACTGCATCAATTGCTAATATTAAACTGTAGCCACTTCCGTAATCTGAATAATGTTCGTTATAAATAAGTTTATAATTAAAACTTGAAAAATTGTTTTTCAAATATTGTTCAACTTCTCGATGTTTATAACCCGTTACAATCAATATCTCATCACATGCATCTTTTAACATTTTCAACTGATGAGCCAAAATTGTCCAAGAATCGTTTTTGTCGAAATAAATTGCCTTATGAACTTCTTTTTCTACTGATTTGGAAAATCTTGAAGAAGAACCTGCAATGGTTATAATTGCTGTCCTTTTCAAATTAAAACTCCCTATTTAATCTTTTTTTGATACATTCTTTTAACCCTTGTTCTAGGCTTACTTCTGGGGCCCAATTAACACGGTGTTCTAATTTTGAAAAATTAGTAAATGGTCTGAAATAAACTTTTCAGATCTTAAATTAAGCCATATTCCATGGCATGTAACTGTTAACTTTTCGGTACTCTCTCTGACATTGAGCAGTAAAACTTCTGAATAAACTTGTCATGATCTTATCTGCTCATGTTTTAAACAGCTGACGCTATATAAGGTCGATATGTATCACTTATGTAGTATCTGCACCACTCTTCTCCCATAGATAACAGGATTTGCTGCATATCTAAGGGAACTCCTGTTAATCTTACAAACTCAGTACCAGGTGAATATGTCAGACTGATATTAGAGTTTGCAAGGTACTGATAAACTCTCATCCATGATGGTCTTGAAAGCTCGTTCTTATGGTCAGGTGTAGGAACCGTAAGTCTTTGCTCTTCCATCTTCTTTCTCATCAGGTATTCTGTAGCAGAAAAGATTAAAAGAGCTAAAGTCATTACCCACATCAGAGCATTTATTCTTGATGGGCTTTCAAGGTACAAAGTGTTTACCAGTAATCTTTTATCTTTAAGGCATCTCCAGTTTCTCTCAACTACAGATTGCTTCTTATAGATAGAAAGTAATTCTTTCATCGTCCATTTACGCTCTGTATCATTAGTACAGATGACGTAATAGGTTGAGTTTTCAACAGCAGCTTTAACGGCTTCACTGTTAATTGAAGCTACAGCATGAACTTTAACAGCAATAGTGACAGGCTTTTCATCTTTCTTAGGTTTGCCTCTACCTTTATGTCCTTTTAGGTAATGTCTGATATAGATACAAGCTTAAGCTTTGCTGTAATATCATCCATGCATTTACATGGCTTGTTTTCAAGTTTTGTTAAAGCCTTTTGAACTTCTGTTCTCCTATAGTACATTCTCCACACCACATAGCTTTGACACCATCAGGCTCATTACTGTCTACAGGTACTAGCTTATCTGGCTCTTGAGCTAACAGATTAAAGTACTTTATTGCCTGACCGTAAGAGTCAGGTATTCTGGTTACAGTATACTGATGATGTAATGCTAGCTCTTTAGCATTATCACTGGTACATAAAGCACTGTCAGCTACCAGATATCTTAAGTCTTTAAACTGCTCTTTAATTAGAGACCAGTAAGTAATAATGACATCTTTAAAACTGGTCTTATCACTTGTGTGGCCACTAACACATTTTTCAAATAATGATATATGACTTAACTCATCACATATCATCAGCTCATTTATCTGATTTAATTCAGGATGGCTGTCTCTACTGTATCCCTTATCAAGTACGATATCACAGCCATCTTCAACTCTGGTCTGACCTTCTTCATAGTGGAAACTGGTTGAGTCTATATGTACTGAAACAGGGTTAAGCTCAAGTTTAGTTGCTACAGCTTGAGAACATTTTAGAAACAGTCTTTCAGGTCCAAAGTCTTCTATAGCATCTAATAGTCTTGAAAGAACATCCCTGTTTATGTCTTCTACATTAAGCTCTTCATTACCAGTTAAAGCTCTTACAGGTTTTCCACGATAAAACTCTGAGGTTCCGTACAGTGACTGGTATGGTACATTTAATACCTGACAACACAATAGCTTCACTAACTCACTTTGAGTTACCTTTACATGTGAACCTATCTTTCCAATACAGAACTCAATTACTGGTGCTAAACCAAAGGAATCAAATCCTGCCACTGTAATTCCTATGTTTCCAAGCTCTGTTGAAAGTAAATCGCCTGTGTTATCAAACTGTACTGCCATCATCGTGATCCTGTAATATCATCTTTGATGGCTATCTTTTAACCTAAGTTGACTACATTCTCAAGCTTGTAAAACTAAGCGTGATCTTTGTATCACATTGTGATAATGTGAATATTGTAAAGTAATCAAAAAGTCACATAATTAACATTTTGATTTATTTAAAATAATTGTTACATTAAGCATGTTATTTAAAAAAAACAATCGAAAATCAAACACTAAAATAAGTCAGAATATATTCCTATTTTTTTACTACTCAATGTCAGAAATAAGCCACAACACAAGGCAGATAAATCTGCCCAAAACTGGTTAAAAACAGGCTACAAGATCATTGTGAGCCCGATCTATGCGTGTTGTCGCCATAAACATTAAACTAAAGGGTTGAAATTGGAACTTTAATATTTTTCTTTGAGATATATTCATAAACTTCTTTGAGTCGGAATTTTTTATAATTTACGATAGTTATAATAACAATATCTGGTTTTAGAGTTTCAATATCTTCTAATCCATATATAGTTTTGTTAGCTATTTGTTGTCCCTTTAGAGTACCTTTCTTATCTACAATTCCAATTAAATTTGTGTAATCAAGACCATTTTTGTTAGCGTAATCTTCTAAAAATACACCAGCGCCCCACAGTATTACTTTTTTATTTTTAAACTTTGTTCCTAACAGGTAGTTTAACCTATATTCATTATATTTTTGCTCATATTTTTTCTTATAATAACTAAAAAACAGTTCAACAATTTTTTTTGCTCTTAAAAAATTAAGGCTGACTGGATTATAAAAATATTCCTTATAGGGTCTATTTGCATCATAAAAATATGAAGATACATTTTTGCTTTTGGAAGGAATTCTTTGATAATCAATAGGAGTTCTCCAATCTCCATAGTATTTGCTTAAAATTATGTCATAAGATTTTGGAATTGGGATTTCAAGTTTTTCAAAAGTATGCATTGTGACATCATCAAAAAAGTTCTTATTAAAAGTGCAAATTTCCTCTGGGCGATTAAATATAAGAATTACTCCACCAATATCACTATCATTTTTATGTTTTTCTAAATTATCTCTATATAACTTAAAAAGCTCTTCATCAGAAAAAGACTCATAGTCAGATAAAAATTTTTTTATCTTTTTATAATAGTCATAAACGCGCAAGCGCCTTATAAGACTACCTCTTAAATTCAAATAATTTAATATATATTTTTCTTCAGTTACTAAAGACAACATATCTTCTTTAGATTTAGGCAAGATATCAAAAGGAAAAATGTCTATTGATATTCCACAATTTAGGTGACTTTCTGTTAATCTACCAATTTCGTTTAACCTGCATGTGTCATTACATCTGATTTTTGCATAACCGGTATAGTATTTTTTTTCAGAAAAAAAAGATTGAAAAAAGAACTGGCCAGTAAATTCGCATGGGCCTATCTTTAATAGTTTTTCATAGTCACCTCTTGGCATAATTAGGTCAATATCATCATCCCAAGGTATAAATCCATTGTGTCTAACTGCGCCTATAAGAGTTCCAAAACCAGCAATAACTTTTAAATCATATTTTTTGCAAACTTCGAGCACTTTTTTTAACATATTTAGCTCGACATTCCAAACTGCTTTCATTTTTTCTGAAACAAAGTATCCATCTATTGTTTCTGCTTTTAAATTACATAACTCTTCCATAAGTTTCATTTTAATTCCTTTTTTACTAGCATTAGTTGTCAATAATAGAAGTCAATGATATCTTCTTTGCTGTGAAGATTATTGATGCTTGGTATACCCGTTTGCTCTATCTCTTTTGTTTAGAACCATCTTAATTGAAGTATCGATGTCCAAAAAAATTCAGTATGAAATCTCAGGTAAATGGTCTGAAATAAACTTTTCAGCTCTTAAATTAAGCCATATTCCATGGCATTAAATTTTCTAAAACTTCAGAGAAGATTTTGTGGCTCTTGTAACCAGTGATAGTTCCTCTTTTGTCTTTTTCAAATTCAATCTCGTTCATATGAATGGTCATGGTTTCAATGACTTTCTTCATATAAGTTCTAAAATCAGTGTTGTGCAGAATGCAGGTCTTATAAAGAGAATAAAACAAAGTGAGATTTTCAGCACCTTTGCTAGTATCGCTAGCAATCATACCGTTACGTAAGATATCTAACTCTCTGAATTTCTCTTCTACATTGTTGTTCTGCATCACTCCATAAGGACAGGCTAAGAAAGCTCTCAGTCTGTCTTCGTTTTTAACGAGGTGGACAATAGCCTTATACAGTCTGTCAGAGCATTTTCTTAAAGGCACAGTCTGTTCTTTATTATCACTGTTAGCTTTGGTTCTTTCAATGTCTTTAAAGACAGCTTTTGCTTTATCAAAGACAGTATTGATTAAAGGCCATACACTGCAGTTTAAGAAACGCAACTTGTTGAAGTTCCAATAGATTTACCTTCTAGTTTTATAGGAGGTTTTCTAAGAACTTCAATGATGCAACTTAAACCTTTTCCTTTTAACCTGTTTACATAACCCGGTTTGGATTTTGTCCAACAAGAGAACCTTTCAGACCATTGCTTGATGCTATTTAAACACTTTCGTTTATACACCAACAATGACATGATTTCATTTAAAACAATGGAGCCATAATGAGCTGTCTTTTTGGGAGACAGAACTTTTCTTGTAATGCGCTCCATGCCTTGAGCTAATAGTAGTTTCAGAGTGTACACAATCTGTGACATTACTACTAAAGCTTTAGCCAAGTTCTTATTCTTAGTTAAGGTCTTCTTAAGACCACAGGATCCTTTATGAATTCTAAAACCAATTTCGACGCTCCATCTTGCTCTATATAGCTGTGCAATCTGCTCTGCGTCAGCAACATCAGCAGGAATGTTGGTGGCAAGTAAGACAAATCTTTTACTTATAGTCTTGCCTCTTTCAACATAGGTATCAACTCCTGAGCCCTGTAATTCCTGAGCTGAAGCTTCCTCTGGTAAATAAACTTTCACTACTCTGAAGCCGTATTTACTGATGTTATCTAAGGCTTTAACCTTAGATGCGGCAACTTTAAAATCGTGGATGCAGCCGTCTTTAAACTTATCTGAACATACATGATCACCGTATCGGTGAACTTTTCCTTTTTCTATTACTTTCTGTTTAGTAGCTGTACCCTCACCTTCAATTTTATAAGCTTCGGTTACAGCTAGTGTGGATGCTGTAGTAAGCTTAATTAAATAATAACCATGGTAATACTCTATGCTTCTAAAGAGCTTTAATGCAGGATATCCTGCATCAGCTATTAACAGGTAGTTAGCAAGCTGAGAAACACTTATACAAGCTCTCTCAGATTTAACACCTGAGGTGATCTTGCTATTTCTCATTGCCAGAGAGCCTAAATCTAGTGTTGCATACAACTTGATCTGATGTGTTATCTTTCCCTTATAGGAACTACTGTTGGTTGCTACCTCAGAACCATCCTGTAAAACTATGCCTTTGAGATTAGACAGTCTCTCTTTTAATACTTTTACAAGTTCAGCTCCTTCAGGGAAGTCTTGCTCTAAAGCTGTTGTATTAACAATCAAATACAAATTTTCTACAAATAAGAGGAACTCTTTTTTAACTAGAAAGTCATAGAATGGCTCCAATTTCATGAACTCTAGTTTCTCTTTAATACATATCTGCACATATCTCTCATAGATGCTCGATGTACTGAATTCTTTATCGGTTTCCATTACTTCAACAAAAGCTCGAAGTAATATGAAAGGATCCATTTTTCGAGAACGAACAATGGGTCTGCTGTCTCTGGCAATCGTTCTAACTACGCTTGACTGCACAGCCTGTAAAAAAATATCAAAAAGTTGTTTGGCATTAATGTCTTTTTTAGATAAACTTTGCATTGGCTGTCTTCCTTAAAGTTTTTTCCTATACACATTTTAATCGAAACACCCAAAATTGCCTTATCTTATTGATGTATAAATACTTTTTATATCATCACCTATAATCACGTCTACTTTTTAAGATCTAGCGCATGATTGTTCACCTATTCCTCGCAACATTTTCATAAAATTCAGCTTATTTTCTTTTGCAGAAATGGTAGGTCTTCCTAAATTTTGTCTAGCTCCTTGAGCGCACTTCACAAGGACGAAGTATGCCCCCCGTTGATCACTTTTCTTTTTATCAAAATAAATTGATCTGATTACATTTGATAAATCTGCTTCATTATCAACTGTCCACGCTTGTTTATAACCACAAGTCTTAGCAATTTCAGAAAAATCAACCGAAGGCGCACATGTTGGAAAGCCACCAACAGATTCATGAGCACAATTATCTACTACTATGTGAACGAAATTATTAACCCTAGAATGACCAATAGTAGCTAATGCTCCCATATGCATAAGGACAGCTCCATCTCCGTCTATACACATTATTTTCTTTTGAGAATTTTGTAATGCAATTCCTAAAGCAATTGAAGAAGCATGTCCCATTGAACCTACCGTTAGAAAATCATGAGAATGACTTTCTTTTTTATCTAGCTCGCTAGAATTTTTATGATACAAAGAAACCTGCGAATTGATACTATTTTTTTCTCTTAACTCAAAAAGTTCTCGACTTGTTTTTCCTGTTGTGGAAATTATCACTGTATCTGATGGAATATTTTCTATAATTGTTTCTATTGCTTTTTCACGCAATAATAAAAAATGATTATCAAATTTCAGTCTTGGCTCTTTAGAGGTTAATGCATCTTTAGATACAATGATTGCAGCGCTTTTTCCTTGATTAAAAAGACTCTTAAAATAAAGCAACGTTGATTCTAAGTCGCTAACAGACGTTTCATCAGTTATTGTAAAAGATTCAATATCAATCAAGTCCAATTGTTGATGCGTAATCTTTCCCTGAAATTTGTGCTGTGGTTCATCTTTCTTTCCAGGTTCTCCTCTCCAACCAACTATAAAAAGGCAAGGAATGCCGTATACATCAGGATGAAGCAAAGAACAGATCGGATTGACAGAGTTTCCTTCACCTGAATTTTGCATATATACTACAGGCACTTTTCCTGTTGAAAGATAATAACCTGCAGCAATAGCAACAGCATTACCTTCATTTGCTGCTATAACATGGTGAGAAGGATCATTTCCATACTGTCTTATAAGACTGTCACAAAAAACACTCAAAAGAGAGTCAGGAACTCCTGTAAAAAAGTCTGAGTCTACTGCTTCTTTAAATTCGTCTACATCCATTAAAAATCACCTATTCTCTTTCTTGTATTCTTTTTTTTAGACCTGATGAAGAGACTCCCTTTGTATACTCTGGTTCAATGGCTTGTCCTCCCCAAGTTTTCATTAAATTAATCGCCTTCACTCTTACTTCAGATAAAGGACCTTCTCTCCAATCTGTACCATGGATCATAAAATCAGGTTTAAGTTTGATTAAATTGTCGGTGTAATCCTTAGTTGTCTGAGGAATTACATCTGACACACCTTTTATGTTTTCTATTACGATTTTTCTCTGTTCGTAAGACAATAAAGGAGCTTTTTTATATGAAGATATAGCTTCATCTGTGAAAAGCCCAACAATAACTTTACCGTAGAGAGCTGCCTTTTTAAGTATATTTATATGACCTGGATGGACTAAATCAGCAGACATAGGGACATAAACTGTAAAACCAGCTTTTTTGATCCTGTTCTTAACTAATTCATCACTAAAAGAATATTCTCCTTGTACAGCACTATACTCAGCAGTTAGCGCTTTTGCTTTCCTACACTCATGATGCACACAACCATCACAAATTGTGCCAGATAAATCATCTTCGAGAAATCTGCGACGCATGTCCTGCATTTTTTCTCCGTACCAACCATCTTTTAGTGACACTTTATTAAGATCAGCAACTACTAACATATTGTCATAGTCTGCATTTTCTATAGATAGATAGCCTTCTGCGGTAACTGAAATGGCATCAAATGGCAAGTTACATGGCCTACGTTCCTCTTTATCACATTCACAACGCAAAAGAGGATCAATTTCTGGCATATATCCTCCTTGGTTATACACATATTTAAAAACAATCTGATCTGCCAAATTGCTAAAAACAGTGTAATAGTCGTTTTTCAAAGCTTCAGTAAACCTTGTTAGTATTCCTGTAAGATAAATTTTGAAATTTAAACTTTTCTCTTTACGATACTCATTCAGAAATCTTAAGTTTTCTACTACTGTATCGAAGTGATCTTTTCCATGGATGAAAGCGTACATCTTTTTGTTTGGAGCATTTACCGAAAATTTAATACTATCAAGACCAGCTTCTACAACTTTTTTAATTTTATCAGGACTTGCCAAAGATCCATTCGAAGTCAAATACACATATGTATATCCTAACCTTTTAGCTTCACTGATGTAATCAGGTAAATCCTTAGATAAAAAAGGTTCACCTGTAGCATAAAAACCTACCTCTCTGGTTCCCAAATCATATGCTTCTTTAAGTATCCTAAAACCTGTCTCCTTATTCATTATGTGAGGTTTACGGTTCATTTTCTGATGCGCACAAAATATGCAATTATGATTGCACATATTTGATATTTCCATCAAGAAGTTACTCTTAGGGAATGGAGGAGTAAGACTATACAATTCGGATCGATTTGCTTTTTTTAGTCTGACTCTCTCTTGCAAATCTACATCTTTTCCCATTTTTATATCTTTTTCTGAAAAAATTGTGTCTGACATTGAATTGCCTCTACCTATGCTGAATCTGTTATTTAATGGATGTGTGTATTACCTTGTACCAGGAACTAGATCTAAAATTTCGCTGATTTTCATTAAAGAGCTGTCACACTCAAGTGAACGGTGATTAATCAATATGCTTTCTGCAACTTTTCGCATTGCTGGATATGCTGCTCTCAAAAGTTGATTAGCGTAAATGACAATATTCACTCCTTTTGATTGAAGTTCATCTTCTGTTACTTGATTAAAACTTGAAGGTACTACTACTAAAGGTTTTCTATTTTCTATTTGTTGGTATTTAGCACAAAATTTGAATATCTCTGAAGGATCTTTCTTTCTAGAATGGATCATAATTCCATCTGCACCTGCATCAATATATGCTTTTGCCCTTAACAAAGCATCATCCAATCCTTTTTCCAGAATAAGAGACTCTATTCTAGCGATGATCATAAAGTCATCTGTTATTTGAGACTCTTTGCCTATCCTTATTTTTTCACAAAAGTTCTCTATTGAATCTTGAGTTTGTTTTACTTCATTACCAAATAAAGAATTTTTCTTTAATCCTGTCTTATCCTCAATAATTACTGCAGACACACCAAGACGTTCAAGTTGCCTAACAGTAAACTTGAAATGTTCTGGAATTCCGCCTGTATCACCATCAAAAATGAGAGGTTTTGTTGTAACTTCAAAAACTTCATCTACAAGACGTAATCTTGAGGATATATCTACGGCCTCGATATCAGGCATTGCTCTAGATGTTGAGTCTGTTAAAGAAGATGCCCACATACCATCAAATTCGTAAGGCTTATCTGTTATAACTTTTGTATTTTCTACTATAGATCCTGTAAGTCCATTGTGAACTTCGCAAAATTTAAGAATAGGCTTTGCTGCTAATAGGCGACGCAAAGACAATAGTCTCCTTTCTGGAGTTATTCCAACAGATAGCATAGCACTGTGAAGTATTGACTCTGAAATTCCTTTTGTATAAGGTATTTCTACTAATTTTCCTCCCCATTCTTCAATACAGGCTAAAACTTTATTTCGATAAGAACTTTGAAAACCAACTTTCCAATCATCACCATGGATAATATAGTCTGGTTTTAACTTTAATAAATTATCTGTTGGATCTAAGCTATCCTGTTTTACAACATTTGATACATATTTCAAAGACTCCACAACCTGAAGTCTTTCAGAATAATTCATTACAGGCAGTTTCTTATAAGATGCTATCGCAGTGTCTGTTAGTAAGCCAACTGTTACTTCACCATACTTTAGAGCTTCTTTTAATATATTAATTATTCCATGATGAATTAGATCTGCGGATATACTTATATAAACATGTTTTTTCATACTTAGCTACCGATACGATTTTGCACTATAAGTAAATTGAAAACTTCGTTACAAATATACAGGTTCAGTGCAGAAATATACAGATTCAGTACAGAAAAATGTGTGATCACATAGAGGATCTTTCCAAACTATGATTCGAATTTACCTTGAAGCATCAAATAACTTTAAGAAAAAGTATTCGCAGTCAGGCAATCCATAACTTTGTCTCCTAATTGTCTTAATCTTCTGATTTATACCTTCAATTTTTCCATTGCAAATGCGTATTTTGCATGGCTTACAATTCCTTTTTTATGATTTTCTGCAAGTTTGAAAACCTCACCTAACTCATATAGAACCGCTCTTCTGGCATTTTGGATCTGCCCCTTCTGTTTCATCAACTGCTCTCTTACAGTAAGTAACTGCATCAGCACCTGATTTTTCTCATCTCTTATACCAATCTCCTTAATAGATACTGACATTACGGCTCTTAATATTGCCAGTGCATCTACTTTATCGGTCTTGGTATCTAATGATAAAAAGGCTTTGATTTGAAAGGCAGGCATAACCTTACAGTCATGTCCTAATGCTTTGATTTTTCTTGTCCAAAAGTTACAGCTTCCACAGGCTTCTATTCCTGCTAAGATTTTTCCTGTAAATGGTGGCTCTTCAAGAAATTTGATGAATTCATCTCGGCTCTTAGGCTTATTATAGAGAGTGCCTTTCTTTTGTAGATAGCACACCAGAATGACTCTGGCTGCTAAATCTATGCCTACAACAGTTACGCCTCTAGCTTGCTTCTCTTTTAACAGCTTTAACTCAGCTTCATTTAACTGACACTTGGCTGCACTCATCGCTTTTCTCCATTAACGTTGTTAATTTCAACATTATTCAGAAAAGATTCTCTTGCCTAGGATGTGATCTGCTGTTTCTAAATAATGCAGTGACTGTTCCTTGTCACCACATTATTCAGACAATTTACAAAATTTCCATACAATTCTTCTTACCTATTCATTTTTATTTTTTAAACAAAATAATCAGAAATATCTATAATGTCTTATGACTCTATTAGTTATTTTTTAACTAGCAATCTAATAAACTCAAATTCCAAGCTTAGATAAAACCAGCGATAGATGTGCATTTTTCAAATATGGGTATTTTTTAAATTTCTCCGATAAATAGGAGGAAGGCAAATATTCTTCTATCAAAGGCTTGAACTTGTTTTTTTCATCTTCTTCTGAGTTTTTATCTTCGTTTTCAAAAAAAAGTACAATATCTCTTTCTAAAATAGGGAAGTAATATTCCAATAAAAATAATACAAAATCATTTGCAGCAAGATCCTTTTCATAACTGTCATAATCATTTTCGTAATTTTTATATTCACTTAAAATATATTTCAGCAATTCTGTTTTTGTTTTATTAATGTTTATTGAGAACAAAATTTCAAAATATAATTTTATTAATGTTAAATTAGTTATATTCTCCTCCACACTTTCCTTCGTTTTACATTTATAGAAGATTATATTTGGTAAATTTACTAAAAAATCAAATCCATATCTTTTATAAAAATTATTTACAATTGCCAAAAAATATTTTTTTATAAATATGTAATATTTATCATCAGTTATTTTTGAATTTTTCAGCAATGATATAAAAAAAACATAGTTCAAAATCTTATTGTTTTGGACGAGATATGGAGGTATAAAAGACAAAAAAAGATTTAAATTATCAATTGCAATTTTTGAATCATAGTTTTCTAATGGGTCTTTTTTAGATTTTGTTTCATACAACGAAATCAAATAGTCAACACAATCTAACGATAAATTGCTTCTTGCTATATTTAAAGTGTATATTCTATAATTTTCGGTGATTTTTTTTTCTCTTAATAAAGATATAAGTAATTTTTTATTTTTTAAGCAAGGATACTTATCTAAATAATTACTATCTTTTGTAAACTGTTCAGAAAAATCTAAGTTGGGATCTTTAAAATTTTTTCTATTCAAGACATCATATAATTTACCTTTATTTGACAATAAGGCATAGTACTCATTAGGATAAATAGTTCTTATAACAGCTATAGAAAATATATTCTCTGAATGTTGCTCTAAAGAACTCAATGTTATGAATTCTTTTATGAGAGTTTGATAGTCATTGTAAAGTTTATGAATAACTCTTGCATCAAAAATATATTGAGATAGCTTTAACAAAAATTCATCTGTTAGATTGTCTTTGCAAAACATTTTTTTGTACAATCTTTGACAATTCGCCTTTTTATTTCCTGCGAAATTCCCGCATTTTTCTTTTTTTTCATAAAAAGATTCTAATTCGTCTCTTAAACTCAACATTAACGAACTTGAATTTGAATATGAAGAAATAGGATTTATAGAAAGGGTGCTATCAAAAAACTTGACTATGCCACTTGGATCGGAAAACACTCGTTCATTAATTAGGTAAATAAAAACAACCCTACGTGTTTTATTTCTAGGCAAATTTGAACTTCTCAAACTACCATTTAGAATCACATTTAAATTTCTCAAATGAGTAAAAACATCTAAACAATTAGTTCTTTCAAGATCTTCCAATATTACATATTTACAAAATGATTTTTCAAATAAAGCTATTATTTGATCAGTATATGCATCAATAACACATTGATTGCAATTTTCTATTTTAATGTCAAAATTTCTAATAGATGCTTTTTCAATTCTTATGTTTTCAAATATAAATGACAAAAACTTATAAATGAAATAAAAACTCAATACGCAAAAATAACAATCAAACAGAATGTCTGAAAATAAATAAGAAAGTTGACATTCAATAATTTGGTTAAATTCGAATTGAGCAAATATAAACAGAAAAACGCATATATAGTAAGTTAGCTTTATTATTTTGTCTTTTGAAAAAAAAGAATTATGAACATTTTTGTTTAACTTACTTCTAAAGATCTGTCTTACTATTTCTTTTTCTACATCGCGCAATGAGATTTTAGGATTTTTCTTGTTTTTATTGTTATATTCAAACTCTGACAATGAGATTGTAATATACTCATCATCGTTGAAATTATTTTCTTGAAGATTTTTATTAAAATATGATTGGATAACTGAGCTTTTTCCAGAGGCATAATTGCCTAAAATAGCAAAGTTGCAAACTTTAGGATCATTTAACGCTTGATCTATGTTCTCAAAGTATGGAGACTCAGTGATACCATCTTTAGGGGCATAATTGTACATTTTTATGCCAAAAAACTTTGTTTTGATTTCTTTTTTTTGTGAACTTTTGTCTTTTTTGTTTTTGCTCTCAAAAATAGCACTTTTTGTGTAAATCTCACATAAATAAATACCCACGTCAATAACTAATAAAAACAAAATTACTGGTAGAAAATAAGAATTTCTTAGTAAATCCTGAATGTAAGAAATAATTAAATCAAAAGATAATTTACACAATATCATTTTCTCCTGAGAACTTTGTCTAAACAGTCTAGCAAATGGACTTACATATTATTCTCAGAATTAATTTAAGCCATAATCTATTGAATAAAATATTCATGAGAAATATTGAGTAATTTTATTACTTTTTCTAGAAAGTTCTTTGTTACACTCATAAAGTTCTCAAACAGATCTCAAAAAAGAGCAATCTTTAGTTTTCGCCTAATAGTACTTTATGCTAAGCCATATATAATATCAATTAGATACAACAATCAGAAATATAGCACCTTTATTGTTGCTAAGTAAAAACTTGATTATCATTCTTTCACCTCAGCTCACAACTTATTGTTTATTTTCCTTATAATAGAGTTCGTAAGAGGAGTAAGGCATGCTAAAAAGATTCTCTGTTAAGAACTTTAAAGCTTTTGAAGATAAAGTCACTTTAGACTTGTCTTCTATTGGCAATTATGAGTTCAACAAAGAATGCATTAGTAATGACGTTTGCAAAACAGCTTTACTGTACGGTAAAAACGCTAGTGGCAAATCATCCTTATGCTTTGCCTTATTTGATATTGTAGAAGTTCTTACAGACAAGTATGTTTGCCATGATGTCTATAAGCCTTACAAGCACATTCTTCATCAAGATGCGCCAACTGAATTTGAGTATGAATTCAAATTCGACACTGATGAAGTCTTTTATAAGTATTCAAAGTCAGATCAAAGCACTCTTATAAGTGAAGAGCTTATAATCAATCAAAAGCAGATCTTCAGTTACAAAAAAGATCTTGTAGCTCAAGATATAGCAGTAAATCTTGAAGGGGCAGAAACTCTAAAAGTCTCCCCAGATAAACTAAATATCTCTCTTTGCAGATTCATCAAGAATAATGCCCTTTTAAAAAACAATCTTGAAAACTCAATTTTTCAAAAGTTCTTTGAATTTGTTGAGAACATGCTGATGATTTGGTCTTTTGATCAAAGCTGTTTCATTGGTTATAAAAACTCACCAAAAGACAATCTTGTAAAAAAGATTATTGAAAACCGCAATTCTGAAAAGTTGCAACAGTTCTTTTTAGAGGCTGGATTTACAGACAAATTAACCTATAAAAAGAACAGTCTAGGCGAATATAACCTCTTTATACAGTATGATGATAAGTGCTTAGACTTTAATGATGCTGCATCAAATGGCATGAAAGCATTATTGCTTATTTACTACTATCTTGAAAACAAACTTAATCAGGATAAAAGACCTTCATTTGTTTGCATTGATAATTTTGATGCTTTCTTCAGTTTTGAGCTATCTTATTTCATCGTTAATCAACTCAAAGATTGCAATACACAAGCATTGCTCACAACTTACAACACCTGCAACTTCTCAAATGATTTACTTCGTCCTGACTGTTATTTTCTCTGCTCTAAAAACAAGATTGTTGATGCCAATAACGCAACTGATAAAGAGCTTCGAAGAGGACATAATTTAGAAAAGTTATATCTAGGTGGGGCCTTTTCATTTGACAATTAAGAATGAAAATAAATGCTTTAACTTGTGCTTTAAGATATGTTTCTTACACTTACAGATTCAAAAGATATAGATTGAGATTAAGTAAACGACTATGTTCAGATCATTATTTACCCTTTTAATATCACTATTCTTAAGCTGTTTTCTAACCTCAAATGCAGCATCAGCTGATGATTCATTTGATGCACTCTTTAACATGCCTGAGGTTAAAACAGAGAATCACACTGTAGCTACAGTCCCTTTTACAAGTACCTGTGCTTATGATGAGCCTGCAAAAATTAAATGTAAGCTCAATTTAAAAGCAGGCTCTTATATCTATAAAGATTCTGTACAGATAGTATCATCTGATGCAAAGGCAATCCTGTCATCAATTCCAGACGGTATTGAGCACAACGATCTTAATGGCAACAGTAAAATTATCGATAAGTCTTTTGAAGTTAAAATTACCCTTTTAAAGGCTTCAAAAGAGAATGTAATTTCTCTTTTATACAGAGGTTGCGATAGCGCTGGTATCTGCTACCCTGAGCAGAAAACCAACTTTGTAATTACTAAAGATGTTGATGCTGGTAAAGATAAGCTCTTAAATGCAGGCAACAGTAACAAAGCAGAATCTACCGATAATTCTTCAGCATCTAATCTTACTGGCAACATATCAGAGCAAACTTACACTCCTGAAAATAAAACAGACCGCATCCTATCATCAACTGGAGCTATGGCATTGAGTGCAACTGATAACAATAATGCACAGAATCAGCACTCTTTATTTAATAAGTCAGACAGTTTTCTTTTAATTTTATTTTTATGTCTGATCTTTGGTGCTGCTCTTGATTTAACACCTTGTGTATTGCCAATGCTTTCTATTTACTCAGCAACCATCCTAGGCGGAAGATTTGAAAATACAGCTCATGCATTTAAACAGAACCTAAGTTATTTGTTAGGCTTAGCTCTTACCTACTGTGTCTTAGGACTTATCTTTGCTCAAGTAGGGGTTGCAGCTCATGGTGTTCTGCAGCATCCATTAAGTCTAATCGTCATGGCATCATTACTCTTAATCTTTGCCTTTGACTGCATGGGGGCTATTCATTTAAAAGTCCCATCCTGCTTAAATGCAAAGCTTGAAAAGACAATCAGCAGACAAAAAAGCGGTACTTTGAAAAAGGCTTTTGTGTTTGGTGCTCTAAGTGCACTGATTGCTACACCGTGTACCAGTGCTCCTTTAGCAGGTGCCTTAATTTATGTTATAAGCACTAACTCTATTGTAAAAGGCATGCTGATGTTTTTATTTATAGGTATTGGTATGGGGGTACCACTACTTGTCATTGGCACCTTTGGTTCTCGCTTTTTAAATATCTTTAGAGGTAAAAGTAATGTAGTTAAAAACCTTTTAGCTATACCTTTAATTCTTGGTTCTTACTTTATCGTAAAGCACCTTTTCGGCGCTTTAGATGTTTATATTGAGCCTTTTGTTTATGCCCTGTGCACAGCTTACGCTGTAGGTATCTTACTGCACTCACGCAAACTTTCTATTATTCTTACCTCTTCTCTTGCAACTTTCTTTGTACTCTTCAGCTGCATCTTCTTTATTGCAGGTACTACTCAAAAGTTACCTTTTACCTATGAGCAATCTTATGAGAGTTTATCCCCATATAAAGGACAAAAGATCTTAATTACAGTATCAGCTGACTGGTGCTCAAATTGTCATGAACTGGATAAAAAGCTCTATTCAACTAGTGAATTTAAAGAGGTTGCAAAAGATTTAAAACTGATACGTTTTGATTTTACCAAGCCAGATACAGATGACAATTTAAAGCTAGCAAAAAAGTTAGCCATCGTAGGTGTACCTTTTGTAGCTTTAATAGATGAGAAAGGAAAAATTAAAGGTTCTTATACGGGCGATGTTTCTTTATCAGAGCTAAAAACTCTGATAAATGAGTAAAAGAAAAGCTAAACTCTGCTTTCAAATCACAAGATCCTTTTCAAAGAAAGCTCAGTAGTATAGCTTAAGTGCTTAGCAGATGATCTTCAAAGTCAACGTATGACATTGAAGTGTAGGTTTCAGTATAGTAGCCCTACATCTTTACCATACAGATTAGGGCCTTAGCTAATATATTGAAACTAGCTATACAACTTTTTGATACTCAGTAAAAGCTCTTACATTAGGATCTGCATTAAAGACAGCTGCTATTCTTAACAGCTCCTTCTTTTTAGGCTCTGTATTACCATAGTCTCGTGATTTAATCTGTTCTACAGCATCAGTAAGTTTTGTCTTTGCCTCAGTCTCGTTTTGAGCATACTTCAACTCAAAAACTAAGCGTCTGTTTTTAGTTTCTATAATTAAATCTGCTCTTCCTTTTGAAGAGTGACTTTCAGTTGTTGTTTCAATACCTGCACCTATTAAGAATAGGTATAGGTAGTTCTGTACCGCAGCTTCACTGTTAATAGGGAAATGATCATAAGATACTGAATTTATAACAGAATTGAATCTGTCAACGATATCTTTAATCTCACCTGCATCTAATAGGTCTCTTACACCTTTAGCTAAAGCATAGATACCTTCCTTATAAAAGTTGATGGCAAGTAATCTGTTTAAGGCTTTATAGATTTCACCGTTTGGAATACCTAAATCTACTGTAAGATCACCACTAGTTAAAGCAGAGCGTAAGGTTAAGTAGCCTGTCTGACACATCAGTACATTCTGATTGATAGTAGTTAAAGCTGTTGGATTTTTAAAATCATCACTGGATACTTTTAAGAACTTATCCTTGTCTAAGTATTCAAAAATATTTAGTTCATGTGTTTTTAAATAGTTAACTAGGATTGAAGGTAAGCCACCATTGTCGTACCAGTACTCTCCAAAGTATACAAATTTATTAGATACCACACTTTGGAAAAATTTATTTACAGACCAGGTACTGAATACTTTCTTTTTGTAGAATTCATCGAAGCAGTAACCATCGTAGTTTTGAGCAAGTCTATCTAACAAAGATTCAATCTGAGTGTCGGTTACTTCATCTACGTTGCAGTTGTTCTCATAGGATGCAGCTAACTTTAAATAATCGATGTAGAACTTTTTAATTTCGTCTCGAATAAAGCCTATCATCTGAGAATAGGCACTTGAGTTGGTGATATCTCTGATATCAGAACCTACTGAAAAGATTGATACATCTTTTAATCTCGTGACACCTGTAATTCCTAAGAACTTTATTGCAAACTTATCTTTGATGTTGGCATAAATTCTTTTTATTTTTTGCTGGAATTGTTTATAGAGTTCATCATTATTGATGTTAGAGGTTAACTGATAGTCATACTCGTCAATTAAGATCACTATTTGACGAGTTTCTTCTTCTAGTTTTTCAAGAAGACTTAATATTGAGTCTTCAGGCTCTGTTTTTTCGACATATCCTTTTACACTGATTTTGATTGCAAATTCAGTAATTTTTGAATTTAGCTGTTTTTTGAATAAGTCCATTGAGGAATTATCTAAATTCAAGAAACTCAGTCTGAATACAGGATAGGTAGGCTCTGTCCACTTGTCATAAATCCAGGTTCCTTTAAAGTAAGGCTCTACACCTGTTTCAAATAAAGTTGCTATGGTATCTAAGGTAAGAGATTTACCAAAACGGCGCGGACGGGAGATAAAGACTCTAGCTTCATTGTTAATGAGATTATAGATATATTCTGTTTTATCCACATAAATTTGGTCGTTTAAATAAAATTTTTTAAATGAACCTGTGTTACCAATCTTTTTCATACTTCTAAATCTCCATCAGACTGCTAAGAATTATAGCGTGAAAAGATCTTGTTTTGCCCTAATCAGGGATAATTATTGCCTAATTAAAGAGGATTTTAGAAGGATATTTTTAAAATCAGAGCTAATGGATCTCATTGCTCTGAATGGGTCTGCTGTTCTTATATTCAAGATAGCTGTCTGTAGTTAGTATTATCTACTACAAGTTAAAATTTGCACCTCACTATTTTGCTGAGTATTTAATTCGCCACAGGATAGTTTTTATGTGGCGCTTAGGATACGTAGGTATTATTCAGTTAAGCTTTGCACTTAAAATTCATTTTAAGCTTAAACTTTCTGATACTCAGTAAAAGCTCTTACTTTTGGATCAGCATTGAAGACAGCAGCTATTCTTAAAAGCTCTGTTTTCTTAGGCACAATATTGCCATAGTCTCGTGTTTTAATCTGTTCTACTGCATCAAGTAGTTTTGACTTAGCTTCAGTCTCATTTTTTGCATACTTAAATTCAAAGACGATTCTTCTGTTATCTGTATTTACAACTAAATCAGCTCTGCCCTTTGCTTCATGAACTTCAGATAGTACTTTCTGATGTGCACCTAACAGGTAAAGCTTTAACATATTCTGTACTGATGATTCTGACACGATTGGATAATTGTCATAGGACACAGAGTTTAAAGCACTGTTAAAGAGGTTAATGATGTCATCAACAGTGCCTACTTCTAACAGGCTTCTACCATAGTCATCAGTGATATCGGTGTTGCCTTTAAAGATGTTGTTTGCAAGCAACCTGTTTAAGGCTTTATAGATTTCACCGTTTGGAATGCCTAATGCTACTGTAGAGGTTTTATTAAGATCTGATCTTAAAGTTAAATATCCTGTCTGACACATCAGTACGTTCTGATTGATTGTGGTTAATGCTGTAGGATTTTTAAAATCATCACTGGATACTTTTAAGAACTTATCCTTGTCTAAGTATTCAAAAATATTTAGTTCATGTGTTTTTAAATAGTTAACTAGGATTGAAGGTAAGCCACCATTGTCGTACCAGTACTCTCCAAAGTATACAAATTTATTAGATACCACACTTTGGAAAAATTTATTTACAGACCAGGTACTGAATACTTTCTTTTTATAGAATTCATCAAAGCAGTAACCATCATAGTTCTTGGCAAGTCTATCTAACAAAGATTCAATCTGAGCTTCGGTTACGTTATCTACTGTGCAGTTGTTCTCATAGGATGCTGCCAATTTTAAATAATCAATGTAGTACTTTTTAATCTCGTCGCGGGTAAAACCTATCATCTGAGAATAGGCACTGTCATTAGTGATATCGTTGATATCAGAACCAATTGAAAAGATTTCTACATCTTTTAATCTCGTGACACCTGTTATTCCTAAGAATTTAATTGGCCACTTATTTTTAATAGTGGCATAAAAGCTTTTGATTTTTTCCTGAAATTGCTTATATAGAGTTTCATTATTGATGTTTGCTGTCATCTGACAGTCATACTCATCAATTAAGATCACTATTTGACGTTTTTCTTTCCTCAGCTCATCTAACAGGAAGTAGATTGTGTCTTCAGGTTCAACTTTCTCTTCGTAGTTTTTGACATTGATGTCTCGTGCAAATGAGCTAATGATTGCGTTTAGTTTTTGCTTAAAATGCTCAAGTGAGTATTTATCTAAATCTAAGAAATTCAGTCTTAATACAGGATAGGTAGGCTCTGTCCACTTGTCATAAATCCAGGTTCCTTTAAAGTAAGGCTCTACACCTGTTTCAAATAAAGTTGCTATGGTATCTAAGGTAAGAGATTTACCAAAACGACGTGGACGGGAGATAAAAACTCTTTCAAGCTTTATCAGGTCTTTAATATATTTTGTTTTATCTACATAAATGTAATTATTTAGGTAAAACTTTATAAATGAGCCTGTTGAACTGATATCTTTCATATGTAATTATCTCCAAACCTTCTTCTAGATTATATATTGAAAAGCAATTTTTTTCTTTTATCAGTGACAAATTATGGATGAATCAAGACTGTACAGAAAACAACTTATATCCTGTCTCATAAGACCTTTTCTCTATCTAAAAGTTTAACATTAAGTTCAAAACTTCTACTTAAACATAATGCTCTCTTAATAAGGTAAGGATTAGCAACAGAACAGATGCCATTAGCAATAAAGGTTGGCACCATTTATGGTGAACATAAATGATGAATCTTTTCTTACTACGTATTTCTAAAATTGAAAGCTCCAACCAAAGATCGTACATTTGGTTAGAGCTTTTAGATGCGAGTCCTTCCACTAAATGAAAGAACAGCTTTTTTATATTTTTAAAGCTTAAGTCTACTTCTTAGCTGCTTCTTTTGACTCAGTCTCAGCCTTAGAAGCTGGTTTTTCAATCTTTAATAACTTAACATCAAAGATTAAAACAGAGTTTGGTTTTACAATCTGTGAAGCACCATTTTCTCCATAAGCTAGTTTTGATGGGATGTAGAGGATGTACTCTGAACCTTCGTTCATTAACTGTAAACCTTCGATCCAACCTTCAATCATGTTCTCTAATGGGAACTCGATAGGCTTTTTAGACTCGTCAAAAGTTACACCATCAATGGTTGTGCCTTTATAGGTTACAGTGATCTTGTCACCCTTCTTAGCGGTCTCACCTTCACCCTGCTTTACAACCTTGTACTGTAAACCAGAAGTAGTAGTTACAACACCATCTTTCTTTGAGTTAGCAGCTAAGAATGCTTCACCAGCCTTTAAGTTATCTTCAGCTGATATCTTCTGTTCTTGAGCAATCTTTTCCTGGATCTTTGCATCAAGATCTTTTAATACTTTTTCAATCTGTGCTCTGTCTAATGCTGAAGCGCCGTTTACACCATCAGTAAAACCTTCGATTACTTTTTCAGCAGAGATTGGGCCGATTAACTGCTCCTGACTCTGCTTCATCTGAGCTACATACTCGCCTAAGGAAGCGCCGATAGCATAGGCGGCCTTCTCTTCAAAAGAGCTCTTGTCATTTAAAGCTGCACTATCTGTTGCGTTTGCGTTAACTACAGCACCATTTTCTGAAACAGAAACTTCGTGATCGCATGCGTTTAATGAAAATACTGATGCTGCCAGTACTGTTGCGATGGCAGTCTTTTTTAATAATGTGTTCAAGATAATCTCCAGTGTTCCTTGAATTCTTGTACTTAAAAATGTTCGAACGACTTGTCGTTTTGATGGTACATCTTACCATGTTTTAAGATCTCTAATGTACCATTTTTAATTTTGCCAATTTTGCTTACTTTTACAGCATATGTTGAAGCCAATTCCATGATCTTGTCTTCATTCGCACTTGGTGCTGTAAATAACAATTCATAATCACCGCCACCATACAGACAAAGTTTGTCCTGTATTTTTTCATCAAGGTTGTAAATTGAAAACTCACAGGGCTTTGGCAACTTTTCAACATCGATTCTTGCTCCTACGCAAGAACGCTCTAAGATATGTCTTAAGTCTCCTACAAGTCCATCTGAGATGTCTAAAGCACAGTCTGAGTAATTTACAAGTTTATGAGCAAATTCACATCTGTCAGGAATTATCATGCTCTTTTCATAGCAGTATGAAAAAGCATCTTTTCCATCAATAAACTTATCAAGGCAAATGTTCTTATAACCTAGTTCTACAGCAAGACCTGGCAGACCTAGTGTACCTGTAACATAGATGTCGTCGTTTACTTTTGCCTTATCTCGTCTTAAAGCCTTACCTTTATCTACAAGACCATACGCACTGATGGTTATGGATAACTCACCTTTAGTAGTATTGCCGCCAATTAGAGGAATATCTACTTTTGAAGCAAGTGAAAATAATCCTTTTGAAAACTCTTTTAAAAAGTCCTCGTTAGCCTCAGGCAGTGTAAGTGATAATGTAAAACAGTATGGTTTTGCTCCCATGGCAGCTAAGTCAGATAAGTTTACCAGCAAAGACTTATAACCGACATAGTAAGGAGAGGTGTTAGAAAAGAAGTGAATACCCTCAATCTGGGTATCGGTGGTGATAGCAAGAGTTTTGTTTTCAGGCAGATTTAATAAGGCACAGTCATCGCCTATGCCTAATTCAATACCAGTACCTCTGTCATTCTGACAGAAGTACTTTTTTATAAGTTCAAATTCACCTAGTGACACTAGTGAGCCTTAAAAGACTTAACGACCTTATCTAACACACCGTTTACGAACTTGTGGCTGTCCTGCTCGGCAAATTCCTTTGCAAGAATAATAGCCTCGTTGATAACTACACGGTATGGAACTTCCTGGCGGTACATCAGCTCAAAGGTACCTAAACGCAACACTGCCTTATCCACCTGATCAAGATCGTCTAATGGACGGCTTAAGTATGGAGCATAAACAATGTCGATATCATGAACATTGTTAATTACACCTGATACTAAATCATGGAAGTAATCAAGATCGGTGCCCTTCATAGGCTGATCTTCTAAAAACTGTTTTTCAATCTCGGTTGGGCTTAAATCAGTTAACTGCCACTGATAGATAGCCTGCATCGCAAAGTGTCTTGCCTTGTGACGCTGAGCTGGTGTTACTGCACCTTCTGTTGAATCCATCTTTTTAAATCCTTTATTGTTTTAGTTTAAAGCTCTTATCTAAGTGCTTTATTTAAAGCTTTGTTTTATAAATTTAAAGCATTTGTTTATAACTTTTTATAAACTTTTAATTCAGCTTCAATTAAAACTGTTTTACTACATTTACCATTTCAAGTGCAGCAGAAGCAGCTTCGGCGCCCTTGTTACCGGTATGAGAACCTGCTCTCTCTAAAGCCTGCTCTAGAGTATCTACAGTTAAAACACCGTTTGATACAGGAATAGCATACTTTAAGGTTACCTGAGTAATACCCTTAGCACACTCGTTTGCTACAACCTCAAAGTGATAGGTTGAACCACGAATTACACAACCTAAAGCGATGATAGCATCGTACTTTTGAGACTGTGCAATTTTTTCGCATACTACTGGGATCTCAATAGCACCTGGAACACGTACTAAAGTAATGTTCTCCTCTGGCACCTCACCTTCACGCTTTAAAACGTCTACAGCACCTTCAACCAGGCGCTCACAGATAAGGCTGTTAAAACGAGATACTACAATAGCAAACTTGCCCTCTCGGCAAGGCTTGTTACCTTCAATTACTTTGATAGACATAGGTTCTCCAAAATTACTTAAAACCGTTCATGAGTAATGCACTCATGGTAATAGCAGAGGACTTGTAGCTCTTGCTATTTGATAAATTATTCTGTTTGCTGTTTGTGGTGTGACCTTTCATGGCGCCATCTTTAGCTAGACTTTGAGTTCCTGCGTTAATGGAGCCGGCTCCTGCCGTAAACAGTCTTTCTAAATATCTAGCTAATACGTCACACTCAAGATTAACTTTATTACCTTCATTAAAGTTCTCAAAGTTTACATTACTTTGAGTATGAGGAATTAAGGTTAATCTAAAGCAGTCACCCTTGATCTCATTTACAGTTAAAGACACACCATCTACTGCTATAGAGCCCTTTGGGGCAATATAGCGTAAAAGCTCATCTGGAGCTTTGATCCAGATGTCATAGGCATCATCCAGTGTATGTCTTGATACTACCGTTCCGATACCATCAACGTGGCCCTGTACAACGTGCCCTCCTAAATGAGTAGACGGGGTACAGGCTAGCTCTAGGTTTATCTTATGCCCTGATGAATAACTGCCCAAACAGGTACATTTTACAGTCTCTGAAGACACATCTGCATAAAAGGCGTTACCTGACATAGCTGTAACTGTAAGACAAACACCATTATTGGCAATAGAGTCGCCTAATTTAACGCGTTCTTTTAATTTAAAAGAATCTGGAGTCTCTACTAAAATCTCGTAACCGTGGCCATGCTTTTTTAAAGCCTTCAGGGTGCCTACAGCTTCAACAATACCTGTAAACATCAGTTACCACCTGATAGATAATGTAAGAGCACATCCGAACCGTACTTTTTAGTCTTATATAAGGTAAATTCCTGACACTTATCTAAAGACAGTGCATTCTCAAGATTAAAGGCATTGCGACCGTCTTTACCTAAAACTTTACCTGACATAAAAAGATAGAGTTCATCACAGAAACCAGAGTTAATAAAAGCTGTGGTTAAAATTGAACCAGCTTCAACCATCACACGACGGATTTTTAACTCGCCTAGATATTTTAACAGATATTCAAGATCGATTAGATCATGTCTTAAAGGCATAAAGATGCGAGTTACATGCTCATTAACCACTTTTTCTGTGCCCAAAAGCTCAGAGTCAGTTGTGCCATAAACTAACAGCACTTTGCCCTCTTTAAAGATCCTGTACTTTGTAATATTTAGGCTTGAGTTGGTATCTAAGATCACCTTTAAAGGCTGTCTTAAATACTCTTTATCAATCTTTTTATAGTACTTTTCTTTTAACTCGTCATAGCGGACAGACATTAAAGGATCATCTGCAATTACAGTATTTACTCCCGTAATAATGCAGTCAGATTTTGCTCTGATATCCTGAACTTTCTGACGAGATTCAGGACCTGTGATCCATTTGCTTGAACCATCCTTTAAGGCAGTTTTGCCATCTAGTGACATACCAACCTTTACAGATACGTAAGGGATAGGGCCTGTAATGGATTTCATGAAAGCACGGTTTTGGAATAAAGCTTCTTTTTCTAGTACATGCTGAGTTACTTCAATACCCGCATCACGTAGGATTTTAAAGCCTTTACCGTTTACTTTAGGATTTGGATCATCTGCTGCAGCTACAACTCTTTTGACCTTCAGCTCTTTAAGCTTTAAAGCACAAGGAGGAGTTCTGCCATAATGAGAGCATGGCTCTAAGGTTACATATACAGTAGCACCTTCAACATCGAAAGAAGCATCCTGCAAAGCCATAATCTCAGCATGTGGACAACCAGCTTTATGATGGTACCCCCTGCCGATGATTTTACCGTCACGGACAATGACACATCCCACCGCAGGATTTGGGTAGGATGTGTATAAGCCACATGATGCAAGCTTTAGGGCTTGCATCATGAATTTTTTGTCAGTATCTGATACTTGACTCAATGTAAATTTCCTATCTTGAGACTATTAGTCTTTGTATACAGGGAATTTAGCGCATAGAGCCTTAACACGCTCACGGCACTTTAAGATAACTTCATCATTCTGATAGTTGTCTAGAACATCACACATGATTGAAGCTAACTCTTTGATCTCTGCTTCTTTGAAACCACGACGGGTACATGCTGGAGTACCAACACGGATACCAGAGGTGATAAATGGAGAACGTGGCTCACCAGGAACGGTGTTCTTGTTAACAGTAATGAATGCCTTACCTAAAGCAGCTTCTGCATCTTTACCGGTCATCTCTAAGCCGATGAAGTCCATTAAGAATAAGTGATTGTGGGTACCACCTGCTACAACTTTGTAACCACGTTTCATAACTTCTTGCGCTAATAACTTAGCATTAGCTACAACCTGCTTCTGGTACTCAACATACCATGGCTCCATAGCCTCTTTGAATACGATAGCCTTAGCAGCGATAACGTGCTCTAGAGGACCACCCTGAGTACCTGGGAAGATAGCTGAATTTAATTTCTTGTAGATAGCTTCGTCGTGGCAGTTTGATAAGATAAAGCCTGAACGTGGACCACCTAATGACTTGTGAGCAGTTGAGGTTACAACGTGAGCATACTCAATTGGGCTTGGGTAAACGCCAGCTGCTACTAGACCTGCAACATGAGCCATATCAACTAATAAGTAAGCACCAACTTCGTCTGCGATTTCACGAAGTTTCTTCCAGTCAACGATGCCTGAGTAAGCTGAGAAACCGCCGATGATCATCTTTGGCTTGCACTCTAATGCTTCCTTGCGGATTGCATCATAATCTAACTCACCCTTCTCGTTAACTTCGTAACCTACAGCATGGTAGATTTTACCTGAGAAGTTTACAGGGCAACCGTGAGTTAAGTGACCGCCTGAAGCTAGTGATAAGCCCATTACGGTGTCACCTGGTTTGCACAATGCCTGATATACAGCATTGTTTGCCTGAGAACCAGCATGAGGCTGAACATTAGCATAATCGCAGTGGAATAGCTTGCATGCTCTGTCGATTGCTAACTGCTCCACAACATCAACGTATTCGCAACCGCCGTAGTAACGCTTTCCAGGATAACCTTCAGCATACTTGTTAGTTAGCTGTGAGCCCTGTGCTTCCATTACACACTTAGAAGCATAGTTCTCTGATGCGATAAGTTCGATATGATCTTCCTGTCTCTGGCATTCGCCGCTCATTGCGGTCCATAGCTCTGGATCATATTCTGCGATTGACTTGGCTTTGTTAATGAAGCTCATGGAGTGTTCCTCAGTAGTTATTAAGGTTAGGCACCTTTCAACAGGCACCTTAAAATGAAAGAAAAAACTGTGTGCACATTCTAACATTTTTTTGTGTTGTACATCATAGTTTTTACAAGTTTTCGTATCTTAAATTTGCCAAATAAAAAAACACAAATTACATTCAGTAAGTGAGCTTTTTATTAGTTCTCTGTAGTGAGTAATTTAAGGTGAAAAAGGTCAAATTTTATAAAAAATACCGACTTTTTAAGAAAATTTGCGCCACTTTACTATAAAAATGATAAAATGCGCCAATTCAGTTTTTTGGAGTTAGATTTTGGCTAAATATTCAATATTAGTGGTTAATGGTCCAAACCTTAACCTTCTTGGTACCCGTGAGCCTGAGATCTATGGTCATGAAACCATAAAAGATCTTGAAAATATGCTCAAAAAGGTAGCAGATGAACTTAATGTTGATATTGAATGCTACCAGTCTAATCATGAAGGCGATATCGTCGACAAGATCCAAAATTCCCGCAACAAAGTAGATTTCATACTATTAAACGCAGGTGCCTATACCCATACTAGTGTAGCTATTCGTGATGCGCTTGCAGGTATTGATATGCCATTCTATGAGATTCACATTTCCAATGTTCACAAACGAGAGGAATTTAGACATCATTCATTTCTTTCAGATGTGGCTGTTGGTGTCATTGTAGGTTTCGGACTTGATGGTTATGAGTTTGCTCTAAGAGGCGCTGTTCGTTTCTTAGACCGTAAGCATTAAGATTAGAATCAACTAAATAGGATATTTTTCATGCAAATTGATATTCATAAGATAGCTAAGCTTATCGAAATTGTATCTAAGTCAGATGTATCTGAGATCAACTTAAAGCAAGGCGAAGAAGAGCTTAAGATTACCCGTGAAAAGGCTGTAGCTCAGTCAGTTCAGACCGTAATTGCAGCTCCTGTAGCAGCTCCTGCTCCTGTAGCAGCACCTGCAGCTCCAGCTGCTACTGCTCCTGCAGCAGCTCCATCAGCACCTGCAGCTCCTGATGCAGCTAAACTTATGAAGTCACCAATGGTTGGTACTTTCTATCGTTCAGCAAGCCCTACTGCAGCTCCTTTCGTGGAAGAAGGCACTTCAGTAAAAGAAGGCGATACCCTGTGCATTATCGAAGCTATGAAGATGATGAACCAGATTCAGGCTGACAGATCAGGTGTTATTAAGAAAATTTTGGTTGAGAACGGTTCTACCGTTGAGTTTGATCAGCCATTATTCGAGTTTGAATAATATAAGGGGTAACCCATAAATATGAAACTTGAAAAAGTTCTGATTGCAAACCGCGGTGAGATTGCTTTACGTATTCTAAGAGCATGCCGTCAGTTAGGTTTAAAGACCGTAGCTGTACATTCAACTGCTGACCGCGATTTATTGCATGTAAAATTAGCTGATGAGGCTGTGTGCATAGGACCTGCAGCTCCTAAAGACTCATATCTAAATATTCCATCAATCATCGCTGCAGCTGAGGCTACAGGCGCTAATGCTATCCACCCAGGTTATGGATTCTTATCTGAGAATGCAGACTTTGCTGAGATGGTTGAAAAGTCAGGCTTTATCTTCATTGGCCCTACTGCTGATACCATTCGTTTAATGGGTGATAAAGTTTCAGCTAAAAAGGCTATGCAGAAAGCTGGCGTTCCATGCGTTCCAGGTTCTGCCGGTGCTTTAGGTGAAGATTTTGAAGAGAACAAACGTTTAGCTAACCAGATTGGTTACCCAATCATCATCAAAGCAGCTGGTGGTGGCGGCGGTCGTGGTATGCGTGTTGTAAGATCTGACGCTGAGTTAGAGGATTCAATCGCTCTAACACGCCGTGAAGCTGACATGTTCTTTAACAACCCTGCTGTATATATGGAGAAGTTCTTAGAGAACCCTCGCCATATTGAGTTCCAGGTTTTATCTGACGGTCAGGGTCATGCTGTATACCTAGGTGAACGTGACTGCTCAATGCAGCGTCGTAACCAGAAGGTTCTAGAGGAAGCTCCAGCTCCATTCATTTCAGAGAAGCAGCGTGAGACTATCGGTTCACGTTGTGCTCAGGCATGTATTGATATTGGCTATCGTGGTGCAGGTACTTTCGAGTTCCTATATGAGAACGGTGAGTTCTACTTCATCGAAATGAACACCCGTGTTCAGGTTGAGCACCCTATTACTGAAATGATCACTGGCGTTGATATCGTTCGTGAAATGATTTCAGTTTGCGCTGGCAACCCACTGTCAATCAAGCAGTCAGACATCAAGTTACGTGGACACGCATTTGAGTTCCGTATCAATGCTGAAGATCCAGCTACCTTTATGCCATCTCCTGGTGAGATAAAGTATCTGCATGTACCAGGTGGTCCAGGCGTACGTTGGGACAGCCATGTATATCAGGGCTACAAGGTTCCACCTCACTATGATTCATTAGTAGGCAAGTTAATTGTTTACGATGATGACCGTGAGTTGGCTCGTCTGCGCGGTTTAGAGGCTTTAGATGAATTAGTACTTAACGGTATTAAGACTAACGTTCCTCTACACAAGGATCTGTTAACTGATCCTGTTGAAATCAAGGGCGGTGCAAGCATTCACTACCTTGAGCAGAAACTCGAAGCTGCTAAAGAGCAAAAGAAATAATCTTTTCTCTTAAACTAAAGCGGACCGTTAAGGTCCGTTTTTGTTTTAGTGTTCAGTAAGTTACCCTAATTTGTACTTTCTGCTTGCAATAAGTGCTGAAACTTAAGCTGTTTTAAAGCTTAGCTTTAAGCTAACAACTTTTTAAAGCTAAAAGTCAAAGTCTGTCATTTGAGTATTAAGAAGTTTTACTCATTCATTTTAAAGAAAGACTTTAACTTTTAGTTTACGTTACACCACCTTTTACATTATCTGATGCATTTTCATCAACTAATGTATTAACACTTTTGTTTTAAGGCAGGCAACCATGCTCTATTTCACCTCAGATCTTCATTTATGTCATAAGAACATAATTAAGTATGCTCGTCCTCAGTTTGAGTTTTCAGATGAAGGCTTACAGCAGTGTGAAAATCTAATGCTAAAAAACTACAATGATGTCATCACAGATGACGACATCGTAGTCTTTTTAGGTGATATAGCTTTCTTAAAGTCTGAATTTAAACCTCATATTTCTGAGTACTGCAAAAAGCTTAAAGGCAGAAAGCTCATGCTCAGAGGAAACCACGATACCATTACGGATAAGTTCTTTTTAAGCTGTGGTTTTGAAAAGATCATAGATTACATTCTTTTTGAGAATATCTTTATCTGTCACTATCCTTTATCAGAACCTGATTCAAAAAGAGAAGCTGAGTTTAAAGAGATCTTTGAAGAGAATAACTGCAATACCGTAATTCATGGACATATCCATTCAAAAGAGCCTGACTGCTCTGATGGGATTGTACGTTTTAATATGTGTGTTGATTATGCTCCTAATCACTACTCCCCTGTGCTCTTTAATAACGAGGAGTTAGAGCATTACATTCTAAATGAGATCTTAGGTGAGATTCAGGTTAACGAGAAAGTAACCTTTAAAGATAAACTTCTTCATGCTGAGCATCAGGCATCTCAAAGGTTAAAGAGATTGTTTCATTAGAAGTTGAGCAGGAAGAGCCTGTAATTATGTTTGCACATTAAAATTTTGGCAATATCTAGTACGCTAGATTATAACCATCAAGCTATGTATTCGATAAAATAGCTATCTGAAGAGATGTTTCTCTAAAATCAGTAAATATGCTCGAAGAGCCTCATTTATAAGCCCATTGTCAGTTTAATGTATTTATTTAATAAACCAAGCTTATCCAAATTGTCAGACTTGGTTATAAAACCTTCTGAATATATATCCTGACTAATATCTTTTGAAAAAATAACAGAATCTGCAATTGAAATACTGCTTAGAATTGCGGAAGCGATCTTTGATGATCGATTTAAATTAAAGCTCTTATTGGCTTTGGAAATGAAGTTCTTGGCACCTTTTATATCTTTCTGTTTCCATGCTATTAGAGATAACAAAAGATAAATAGATGCTACGGGGTGCTGTTTTTCATTAATTGAACTATCAACATTTAGTCGTTGTACAATCTTACGTACTCTATCAACGCAATTTTTTTCCAATTGCTCGCCTGTTATTACATAACTGTAATAGCACAACAGTTCGGTGTATATATCAAATACAGAACTATTTTCTATGCTTAGTTTTCTTGATAGCTGAAATTCAAGAGCTGATCTGATTTTCCCTGTTTTTATCAGAACTACAAGCCACATATTGTCCAAGCGACTCAATTCACTTGAATTTAATTTATTCTCTCTTAATCTGTTTAACCTAATACTAAATGATTCTACACTTTCACCTGAATTTTTTAGACCTGCTAAAGATACTACTCTAAGATAGTTTGACTCACATTTTATCCAAACAGATGACTTTCTAAAGTTATCATTATCGTCATTTGCAATTAGTGACAATACCTGAGAATAGTTATCCACTAGCTGATGATATTCTCTGACATACAAAAAAGCTTTTTCAAAGTCCAATAAATTAACATAGATTTCTGATTGAATTCTCTTATAGTCAAGTAGCAGACTGAAAAAATCTGGATCAAAGCCATTTTGTTCGCAACACTCTTCTTGGTGTTTTACAAGTTTTAGTGCTTTTTCTGTGTTTCCAACATGATTAAAACACAACAACAATAGATTTCTTAATTTAAAGAGAGGAAGAGACATTTTTAAGACATTTTCTTTATCAAGATTAGTCATTACTCTTTCTAAGACTTCAAGAGCAGTAATGCGTCTTTCATAATCACGAAATGCTCGCCATAAACTTTCCTCTAAAGAAAGAACAGAATATATTCCAAATGAAGATCCTCCCTCATTGATAATTAACTGAATAAGTTTGGATATTTCTTTGAGACAATCTGAATACATCGATTCGTCATTAGAGTTATCAATTGCAATTGAAATCCATCTTTCACAAGATAATTGATAATCACCATTTGCTGCTGCGATTTTTGCTCTTCTAACTTTATACCCACCTATTCCATCAAATGTCTGTAATTTTGCAGAGACATATAAGTTGTAAAGTAACGTTTGTGAGTCTTTTTTATTTCGGTGATAAGTCAAATTCGAGATAAAATCTGCGCAGACCAATCCCCATGATTTATTAGCCTGCATAAGCTCTACTGAGAGCTTGTTCTTGTTAATTAGATCAACTATTCCTAACGACGCTAAATCGTACTCAGTTTCTTTAGGAATATAACCTAAAATATCTGAACAGATATCCGCAAAAGAGGTTTGTAGATCTCCGTCTATAGTTCTGGTTGCGACAACTAGATCAAGTTTCTCTATTTTTTCTCCAACAGGAATTGAACAGTCAATAAGGGAAAGTAAATCCCTAAGCATAGTCCTATAAGTTCGTTCTCTTTGAGATAAACCTACTTTATGTTCATTTATCACAGTAAGAAACTTGAATCTTAATTTAGACTTACTTAAAAGGCAGAAAAGGTTGTCAGCAATGTGAATTGCTTCAGAATTTCCAAGATTCTGTCTAAATTCAGTTAAATGATACTCATTTAATAAAAATGGAGCACCAGATGACTTTAACTTTTTTGGAAGATTTGATAGTTTTTCATTAACTGTTTCTTTAGATCCCTCAATCAAAATAGAGCCTATTACCCATTCACCTTTGAAAGACTCGAAATCTCCAGACTCATCAACAAACAATGTGTAATTCATTATAGATACACTCCCTCAAAAAACTCTCTTACCCATTCAAAAAAAAGGCTTGATTTTCTGTCAGTTCATCAGTAGCTTTAAACTAGAAATAAGCTCCACAACTTGGACAAACAACATTAGAAACCTGGGTTGCTTTTGTCATATGATAAGTCCACCAAGGACCATTTTTGTATAACTTTTGCCTTCCACATTTAAAACAATGTGTTCTTATAGTTTTTAAACCGCATTTATTACATTCAATAAAGAAATAAATATTGCCCCTTGATGTATATCTAGGATCAATTGATAAATCTCCAGATCCACATCCTATGCATATAACATTATTTAATATCCATTTTGGATACTGACCTTCTATATTTTCGCTAACAGCTATTTCTGAATTTTGTTGCAAAAATGCACCAATTAACCTTTGTAAATTATCTAGTGAGAACGGATACCTAGGTGAAGGAAGAAAAAAAATGTGACCTTTTTTGTGATCTAATTTATTCTCTCCCCCATAGCTTGAGAAATTTCCCCAACTTAGGGGAGAGAGTGATTTAAATACATTATTTTCATCAAACATTGCTTTACAAGATGTATGTAATATGAAGACACTACCATAATCTCCATATTTGCGACCTTCATACATATCAGAAATATCTTTTTCTATTGCTTCGTTTGTTACATCTCCTCTAAACTTGGCATCGAGAATGAGGGGAATGTAGTTAGAATTTGGGGCATCGTCATTTTCAATTTTTAATACAAAATCTGGACGTCTTCCTGTAGGAAGAACCTTTTGGTATATCAGAAGTAATTTAAATGGTTTTATAATACCCTCATGGACAAAATGAATGGATATAGAAGAGTTTTTGCCGCTTAAAAATATTGAATCGACTATTTTTTCTGACCAATTTTTGTCTGGTTTAAATTTTAATTTCTCTACCAGTACTTTTATAATAGAAATAAGACACCAATACTCATAAATTTCATTTATCTTTATTAGGCCTATTTTGTCAATTTGTTCTAATTGATTGATTACCCTTTCATTGATTCCTAGATTGTCAGATATTTTTCTAAAAAAATTATATGGAGTCGAATATAAATTATTTGTCACAAATAATATCGACTGAGGGTAATTATTTTGGGTACCTATTTTTTTCTTTTCAAATGTTCTAGCAAGTCTTTGAGCCTTTTCTAATAAAGGTTCAATCTGTGAATCTGTATTTGCCAACTTTTTGCACTGTTCACGAAAATTAAAAATATTTTTATTGGAAAACGCCACCTCACGTCTAATAAAATCTTTGTCTTCAGATCCTAACACTATATCTTTAATAGCTTTATTTTTATAATCTTTTAAGCGATTTAACTCATCAGATTCAATTGATACATTTGTAATGTTATATATACTTAATATTACACCAACTCGTGTACTTTGGTAACGCTTGTCTTGTACATTCGCTGTTACAGTAAAACACAGATTATCTATATATTCTTTTGTTAACTTTTTCACCCAATGTGGAGGAAGATCTAATGAGACATAATCATAAGAATAATGAATATTTAAGTAAGGATCGTCAATAAAATAGCGATCATTCCTATTTACCCACGCTCTTGCGAATCTTATCTTAAAGGTCACCTGTCGATCATTTTGATTATTTCTTAAATCACATAAATTTTTGGATAATTCTCTATATTGATTTTCAAGCATCTCAATCTGATTTCTTAAAACGTCTTTTTGCAATGTTGCGTAATGATTATTCAAATATAATTGTTTTTCGTTTTCAAACTTTTCCAATGTTCCATTTATGTACTTTTGTTTTTCGTCTGAAATCTTCTTATATATTTTTAGGATGTAAATTATTCGTTTAAGACAAAAATGCATGTATTTATTTTCGGGAGTATCAAAACTCTCTGAAAAGCTTCTTGAACTTAATTTTTTTGCAAAAGGGTTTTTCATTAATTCCTGCAAAGTACGTTTTATAACTTTAGCTTTTTCTTTACATTTTATTTCAGTTGTCTCAATAACCTTCTTTTGCGGATTTTTCAGTAATTTTTCCAAATGTTTTAAGAAAATTTTAAGATCAGCTATAGAGTTAGTTGAAGAAAATATAGGTACACTTTGCTGAATATTTGTGGAAGTTAAGCTTTTGGGATCCACGATAATCTGCCAAAGATTTGATTTAAAATCATTAAGAATGTACTCAAGATCGTCGTAAGTAAAATTATTAGCTTCGTTAGTTAGAATGAGCTTACTACTGTCTAATCTTACAGTAATCTTTCCCATTCTGTTAAAAGCATCTGCTCTATATTCATTATCCTTACGTGACCATGAATTAGCAATAATCCACCAGATATCCCCATCTGTTTGTCTAATAGGTATTAAATTTTCAACAGAGTGATCTGCTTTTTCAACAAAAGGGACATACTTTGTTTGAGAAAGTAGCTTAATACCAATGTAAGCATCTTCATTTTCATTTATTCTGATGAATGCTAAGGTATTTGCAGAAAACGTATCATTGCCGATTTCTACAACATCTATTGGATTTGGAGAAACATCAATATACGATACTTGATCCTTATTCATCCAAACAGGATGTACATACCTAAGTTCAAAATTCATATTTACTACCTAATCCAGTAATTAATTTGCGAATTTCCATTCTTAGCTCTGTTTATAACCCTTTCGAGTTCTTTTAAACAACTCAAAGCATCGCTTTCATTAAATTCCGTTTTTAAGTATGTATAAATTTCATCTAAAACTTCAATTTTCGTTTTTGATGAACCGTCACTAGCATAGTCAGATCCATCAACTAATAATCTAGGGAAAACCTTTTGAAGAAGTATGTTATTAAATATGGCATCTTCATTGACCTCTCCAAATTTTTTCATACTTTCAGAATATAAAAGAGACTGATTGATTACCCTGGCACCATAACTTAAACTAAGACCTGATAGCCTTTTAGATAAAGATACAAGTCTCTCAACTAAAGAAGAATCTTGTTTTGTAAAAAAATCTGGATAATTTGCTCTTGGGTCAAAGAATGACCTTGGATTTATAGTTAATGAACCTTCTATATCTGAGTTAATTTCTTCTTCAATCGCTTTTCTATCAATAAAAATAGGATTTTCAAATTTGATAATATGAACTCTATCTAAAATTTTTGGTGACAAATAATAGGTTGTATCGTCAACATTTAATGTACCAATAAACCTAATATTTTGTGGAATTTTGACTTTATTTTCTCTTCTCCATTTACTATGAATTTTTCTCAAATCTGATATATTTTTATTTATTTGAGGATCAATTGTTGTGTATGTTTTAGTAGTTCCATCCTCTAGAAATGTTGAATCTACTTCAATAGAACTTGATAATTTATCAACTAATTCATAAGTATTGTCGGATACAAATTTGTCTTCATTTTCTGAATACAACTCTAATAAAGGGTCCTCAGATCTTTCTTCTAACTTGCATAAAAAGTCAGCAAAGTAATATTCAATTCTAGCCAAGTTCATTTCATCCAAACAAATCAAAAATAATTTATTAGGGTTCTCTTGAGCTTCATAAATAGCATCCAAAAAAGGAGTTGAGACATATCTTTTCTCAAGTGGATTGTAATATCCTATAATGTCATCTGAACTTGTCCAATTTGGCTTAACAGGGATAATCTTTGATACACCTCCTACGGCCTCAGCAAATCTTTTAACAAGATTTGTTTTTCCAATACCAGAATCTCCAGCGAACAGAATAAGATCATAGGTATTCAAAAGTGCACAAAAATTTCTTAACAAACTCTTACTGTATAAAGATCCTTTGTTATAAATAGCAAATTGAATTTGGTCAATTGCTTCTTCAGGAGAACCAGTAAAAGGTGGTACTACATTATGTGGTGTTTCTTTATTCAAAAGATTGTAAGCATCATCTCGCTCAATGACACCTAACTGAGCAAGCAATAGTATTTTTTTCTTGCTGTTTTCAAGTAAAGATTGAGTTTTTTCTAAAGAATCAGATAACTTTTGATTGACTTCATTTAGTTCTTTTTCCGCATTGTCTTTTTGGAGTTTAATTTCATTATATTCTTTTTTGATTTCATCACATTTTAGACGTCCTTCTTGATACTCCTTTTCAAGAGATGCAAGATTACTTTTATTTTCCTCTTCTTTCTTCTTATATTCACTCTCTAATTGGATTGTTTTTTCATTGTATTCATCTGTAATTTCTTTTTTTTGTTTCTCAGTTTTTTCTCTAATGTCTTTAATTTCATAATGTTGATTTATCACCCAATCTTCCAAATAACCTTCATCGTTTATTTTTGATAAAAAAATAGAAAAGACTTCTTTTGGAATTTTGTTAACTTTTATTAGATCATTTATATTTTTTATACTAAAAACAAATACTGACTTTTTCTTTTTTTGTTCTTCTGTCGAAGAAAAGTTTAATTTATTTGCTTGATATTTTACTAAGTCACCTTCTTTTAAGTCATTTTCTTTTAATTTGTCTTCGATGTTAGTTCCGATATAGATTGATACATTGCCTTTTGAATCAGGATACTTTAACTGTCCAGTCTCTGAAAAAACATGATCCAACATATATAAATCACCACTGTAATTAGTAGGTATTCTTTTGATTTTTCCTATGAAGATAAAAGAAGAATTCTCTTTGATTGACCAGCATTGTTTGAGATACTCATTTTTTTCAGCGTTGCTAGAAAAAGATAGTTTACTGTTTTCTAGAATCTGTTCGTTATTTTCTGAACTATTTGTATTTTCCATATTTTCTTCGGAAGGCAGTTGATTATTTATATATTTATCCATTGTCGGTACCTACTCTGTTTTTTTTATTCGTTTTGCTGTTGTTTTTCTAAGGATGTAACTCGTTAGGTAATATGCTTCGATGATTGGTTAATTTACCAAAGCATTTAGAGCGTGTTAATAACAAAAAGACGATTTATTACAGTACAAAGGATGCTAATTGATGTATTGGAGATTTAGATCACATTGTTACGGGAATGACATTTGTAATTGGAGAATTAAGAATGTAGTCCATCATTTGAATGAGGGAGCTTAAAAGAAAGTTAATAGGAACAGTATAGCTTTCGAAAACAATGCTATTGTTGAAGATAAACCTACACGGCAAACTCATTATTACTTCAGAGCTCAATACATTCGGTCCAATTGGAGGAGCAATTCGTAAATAATAGGGATTTATGAGAGTGAACCTTACATTGTGCATACCTAATTTACGTTTATGCATAAAAATGCATAAATTTAACTTTCATTATTCAAGAAAAACCATATTTTACTTGTTAATTGTCTTTAACCTATGAACCTATCTATATAGAACTTTTTCTTCCTGCATTTGACGATGAGGATGAGAGCGGATATTGTTATCTAAGATCAAAAGTCCTGTATAAAGTACTATAGCAAGACCTAATGCGGTATAACCTGCAATCTTTTGTCCTAAGGTTGATTCTGCAACTTTCTTTTCTCCATTGACACCATTATCTTTATTGTTGGCAAGAATCTCTGCATTGAAGTTGTCACTGTTATAGGTAGCGTTCTTACAGATTGCAGTAGCTGAGGTACTGCACACCTTTCACTCATCTTTTGAAGATGAGAACAGAAGATTGTTTGAAGATAGACTTGAGCAGGCTGTAAGCATGATCATTAAGCTTAATATGGCAGTTTTTGCTGTATTTTTAGAGCATACCCGCAGTGAAGTTTTCACTCTGTTCACTCCAGTTACTAAATCTTTGTGTAGTATGCCTGTGCCTTGATCACAAGACTTTAGGTTGCTCTACAGCATTGATGCCTGCTGATCTTTACACTGCTGTTCTTTACGGATATTAACCTAATTTATGGCTTTAAAGAAAGGATTCTGTCCGTAGACAACATCCACGTCAAAGCTCATATGTGGCGCATCAAGTTTCACGGTAGATTTACCGTTTTTATACTCAGCACATTTGTTATCTAAAAAACAAATTGGATCCTAAGTATTATCATCCGTTGCAAAAGAAGTCATCAGCAACCCTCATTCAATACTCGAACTTCAAACAAACTTTTACTGCTTAAGCACACCACTATCATTAAATCCATGTTTTAACAATCTTAATGAACCGTCTATTGGATCATTGTTATCATTAGACTTTACTGTTACTACTCCTTCCCCTTCTAACATGCCTATTGCACTTTCTTTTTTAAACAGGTGCTTAGGTGAGTTCTTTAAACTTTGAGCTACGCTCTTTTGTAGAGGTTCTACATGATCTTTTGACATTAAAGTAAAGTCATGCAGTGCCTTTGAGAAATTTGAACAGATAAACTCTGATGGTGATTTACCATCTAAAAAAGCTAATACTTCTATTAAAGCTGATAATTGAGCACTTGGTCTTACACTTAAAACTTTATAGCTGTTTACATTCTCAGCTTTTATTCTGCCTTCATCTAAAGCTCTGTTTTGAATATCCTGAATAATGCTCATTTGATACCTTCTAAAATGACCTACAGTCTAGGAGTGTCTACCGCAAGTTAGGCGGAAACCGCACTCAAACAAACTCTTTGTGATTCTGAAAATATGTGATGCTTAAGGATGTATCTTTACTGTCTCTACACTTTCTCTATCAAGATTTTGCAAAAGAGTCTTGTTACTTTCGTTACTCACTTTTACCTTCATTCTTTCTTTGATACTTTGTCAAAAGATTCCACTTTTCAAGACTCTTAAATAGCATCTTGTACTGAGATGAGGAGATAAGATCCTCGCGCTCACAAAACTGTAACAGTTTTACACCTACTTGCAGATAACTGTCTGAATGAGCAACACCTTCATGTTGAGAACCAGTCTTTTTACCACTAGGTCCATAGGTTAGTACTGATGAAACAAAGTAAGGAACAGATGCAACCTCACCTGTCCATGAGGATACGTTTGATGACAACTCCCCCCTTTTAGCATAGGCATCAGCTATAAGACCAATAGCTAAGGCTACGTCAGCTGCGACACCATCTTCATGAAGAGATTTTTTAAGATAGGTACATAAGATTAGTTCTATAAGATCTGACTTATTCTTGATGCCATAGTGATCTTGCAGAGCATTTAGTAAATTCAAATCGTCATTGTCGAATTTGACATTGTATTTCTTTTCACTAGAGCTTTGGATTAAGGGTAACTGAGGCTCATTAAAGCAGCCTTTATCGACCTCAACACTGTGTTTTTCAGAGCCTATTTTTTTACTCATACAAGCCTCTTATCAATAATATTGTTTAAGTCAATTATATTCATTTTTAAAGTCAAATTTTGACTTATTTAAGATTAAAGCTTAATTGCTTGACCAGACTCAAATATTTTTCTTTTTTATAATTCCCTTATATAAGCCATTTATTCAAGATATTTACAAAAGTTTGCTTTAAAAATTGCATTTTTTGCAAGTATTTAAGCAGGTGCTTTCAAAAGGCATGAGAGGATAGGTCTCTTCACATTTTTACTTGTATAATGGAGATGTAATCTAATGAAGAAACTTGATAATTCAAGAGAGAAATTTATGCACGTTAATGTTGATAACGCTAGTTTTCAAATGGAATTTGATGATGAATACGTAGATAAGTCTGATCTTATATCATTAACCAACAAGTTTATTAACAAATCAAGGCGTTTTATGTGTGTGACACGACCAAGACGTTTTGGAAAGAGTGTTACGGTCAAGATGCTTAATGCTTATTATTCAAGAGGCTGTGATTCAAAGGCTCTATTCTCTGATCTAAAAATTGCCTCAACCTCAGATTTTGAAAGGCACTTAAATCAGCATGACGTTATCTACCTTGATATGACCGAATTTGCTGATAACGAAGAAAATGGAAATAAGTATCTTGAGAATTTAAATACAGATGTTGTTTCTGAATTGAAAGAAACCTATAAAGACAACTTTGACAAAGATAATAGATATTCATTGCCTGAAGCTATTCGTTGCTTAAAAAGGCGATTTATTTTTATCATTGACGAATGGGATTTTGTCTTTAGAGAATACCCAAACAACTTACAACTACACAAAAAATTTATTGACCTTTTAAGAGCTTTGTTTAAAGGAGCAGGAGAGCGTTTTGTTGAATTAGTTTATATGACAGGAATTTTACCTATTGCAAGATACAACACTCAGTCAGCGCTAAATAACTTTAGCGAATATACCATCTTAAATCCAGGTAAGTTCGCTAAGTACTATGGTTTTACAGAAGACGAAGTTAAGACTCTGTGTGAAAGGTACAAACTAGATTTTGAAACTGCAAAATTCTGGTACGACGGATATAAAGTCGGTGAATATGAACTCTATAATCCAAATTCAATCATTGAGCTTATCAATCATGGAACTTACAAAAGCTACTGGTCTGCAACAGCAGCATATGACATTGTAAAAGAAGCAATCAATCAGAATTTTGAAGGTCTAAAAGACGATATCATTAAGCTCTGCTCAGGAACCTCAATTAGAATTTATGATATTGAAAGTTTTAATACCGCAGAGAAAAATTTTCCAAACAAAGATTCTATCTACGTTTATTTAGTGCATTTAGGCTACTTGGGCTATAACGATGAAGAATCAACTATATATGTTCCTAATGAAGAGACTCGTAGAGAACTTTTACATTCTGTTAGAGATAATCACTGGCCTCAATATGAGAGCGCTTTAAAGCTCTCTGAACAAGTAGTGGTGGCTACAGAAAACAAAGACACAGAAACAGTTGCCAATCTTTTAGCTAAAGTTCATGAAGACAAAGTACCTGTTCTTGAATATAACAGTGAAAGCGCACTGCGTTATGTGGTCTTAATGTCATATCTTGCAGCAGAGAAAGATTACTTAGCCCCATTAAATGAGTTTCCAACAGGAAAAGGCTTTGCTGATATCGTCTATTTACCCAAAAAAGTTTCAAAAAACGGAAAGCCTGCCTTAATCATTGAACTTAAAAAGGATGCAAGTGCTAAGGTTGCACTAGAGCAGATAAAAGAGCGTGACTATGTTTCAAGAGTAAAAGAGTACACCGATAATATTCTTTTAATCGGCATTAACTACGACTCTAAAACCAAGCAACACTCTTGTACAATTGAAGAATACTCTAAATAGTAAAACTTAAATATAATCGTCCTAATGCAACTTTAGGACGTATTAACTTATGAGTTTTAAGCTAGCTTTGATTAAAATTAAAGTGCAAGCTTAATAGCCTTTTCTTTGATCTTTAAAAGTTCTTGATTTGAATACCAGGTTGGTATTGGCTTTTTAAAGTTATCAAAGTCTTCTCTTATTCTGTCTGAATTTAACTGCATCTTAAGATACATATCTTTACTCTCTTTTGCCTTTAAAGCACATTTCCACAGCGAATAAAGCGCACAGTATAAGGCAAAGTGCATCCAGAATTTTACAGGGACTACCGATGAGAAATAACCATCAATCACGCCTGCGCACAGCACTGGATATAAACCTGCGTTTTCAAATTCTAATGATGCAAAATCCTCACACATGCAACCTGGTCCATATGAATATGAAGGTAACATTAAGATAGTACCTTCATGAGTGGTCATGATCTTCTGGTACTTTAAAGATCCATATCTCATCACCGGTCTAAAGATAGAGAAATAGTCATAGCGAGTAGAGATTGCATCCATGGCGATTCTGTCATTTTTTAAATGAGGCAGCTCTGCTACATACAATGCTATCTTTTCCATATAGGAAGAGTGTCTTTGATTTGCTTTTTCTGTCTGAGCTTGAGTCAAAGGAACAGAGTGCAGATCTTTTAAAATTCTGCCTATTTTTTTACCGGTTGCGTACTGCCATTCAGGTGGTACTACAGATAAAAAGTCTTTTAAAAAGCCTGCATCTTTGTAGGTAAAAAGAGCATTTACTAAATTACCTTCGATATTTTCGTTAATCGAGATTGGTTCAAAGATGTTGTCAGGAGTTGCTTTATAAAAGAACTGAGCACTCTTATAAGCTTTTTTAATTCTTGGTAGAACTTTTCTATCCCCTTGCAGGCACAGGCATCTGGTACCCGTAGTTTTAATTACTGAGTACTCAACGCTATTAGCATCTGTGAAAAGTTTTCTGTATGAAAGCTGCATATTACCTAGACTTAGAATTTACAAAAGCTTATCTAAAGAACTTATGCTTAATCAAACTCTGCTCGTTTTTAGAGTGTTCTTATTAAGAATGTTCTTAAAACCATGAGCTGACTCTATTATACACATCAGTATGTTAACTATCATTAACACAGCTCTCATTTGACAGGGTTAACTAAGCCTTATAAGTTAGTGTTGGTACTATGATCTTGGGTGAGCTTTATTGTAGACCTGATGCATACGCTCGGTTGCAACATGGGTATAGATTTGGGTGGTTGTAAGTGATGAATGACCTAAGAGCATCTGCACTGAACGCAAATCCGCATCATGATTTAGAAGATGAGTTGCAAAAGCATGACGGAATGAGTGTGGAGAGAAACTGTCAGTTAAGCCTAACTGTTTTCCATAAACTTTAATACGATACCAGAAGGCAATTCTTGACATAGAAGCAATTCCCTTACCTGATAAAAAGATAAATGGGCATTTTCTTTGAGGATCTTTTTCTTTTCTCTTGGTATTTATATAAAGCTCAATCCAGTAAATGGCATCATTGCATAAAGGCACAATTCTTTCTTTGTCACCTTTACCTCTTACCATGACAAAGCCATCCTGAAAAAAGACATTATCAAACTTCAATGAGATAAGCTCACTGATTCTAAGACCTGTTGCATAGACAGTCTCGAGCATAGCTTTATCTCTTAATCCTGTATGAGTATTAAGATCAGGGGCATCTAAAAAAGCTGCAACACAACCTTCTGACATGACATGAGGAATGTTTCTTATAAGCTTGGGATTCTCAATACGTACACAAGGATCGTTATCAATTAGTTTTTCTTTTTTTAAAAAGTTTGTAAATGCTCTTAATGAGCAGAGAAATCTGGCATTAGAACTTGCCTCATGATCGATATTCTCTTTTAGGAAAGCTTCGATATGAGCCTGTGTAAAATGCTCATCTTTTATAGAAAAAGTCTTATCAATGAAGTTTAAAAATCTTTCGACATCAGCACAGTAAGCTTTAATTGAAAGCACAGACAGACCATTTTCAAGTAACAGATAGTCATGAAAATTGACTATTAGTTCTGAGGCTCTTTTATCCATGTTTTATCCTTAAAGCTCTCTTCAATTTCACTTAAATGCGGTTTTACTTTCTTTACTTTTGCTTTAGGTTTGATAAAAAGAAATAGAATGGCTTTATTTGATCTTTTGATATAACCGTGTGGTACACGGTTATATCAAAGTCTAAGTTCTGACTGTTTTATTCTCTTTTGTATCTCTCTTACTAGCCTTACCTTTCAACTATCTTTTAGTTTGATCTTTTGTTTGTATTTACAGTTTCAAACATTTTTCTGGTAAGGATACTTAAAAAGAGCCTATTCAAAGTCACTGCGTGACATATCAATTAACTGAGCCATTGAAGGGAGCTCTTTTTTAGAGCTCTTAGTTACAGTTACATAATATCTGTCATTCTTTGGAATAAGACAGAAACGATAGACGCCGTCTTTTTTAGGATAGTAACTGATTTCTTCAAACTTAGAATTTGGATTTAATTCCAAAGAGCGAGCACCGTCTCTTAGAACACCAGGTGGAGTTAAAAAGCCAAAGTTGGTACCCTTTGACCAGTTCTCATCAGCAAACTTGAACTTATAAGGAGCCCAGTCAGAACGTAATGTTGCCAAAGTGCAGTAGCCGTGACCGTCTTTTCTTAAACGATAGGTCTCAGATGCCTCATAGTCATTCATTTCGCCTCTTAAATAGATAGCCTTATCATTGATGGTAAGACCACCTGGTGATAACGTCTTTACAGCATTACCTTCATCTGAAGAACAGCCTGATAGAAGTGCACATACTAACAACGCACCTAGGCTCTTTTTTATATTTTTCACAATGTACCCAATCATTAAATTTTAAGATTTTTCTACTAATTGCTCTATTCTACACAAATTTATAAAGAAAATACCCTAAAATATCTGTATTCATCTGTACTCTACTGAATTCTTTGGTTTTATTTATGCCTTGTAAAACACCATCAAATGCTAATGAATTGTCAACCTCAAAACAGTCTTTAACAAAAGACCAGATAAAAGCATGTGACAATTCATCAGTGTCTTATAAAAAAACACCTTACAGAGTAGGTCTTACAGGCGGTATTGCCTGTGGTAAATCTGGTATTGCCTCATTATTTGCAAAACTGAACGTGCCTATTGTTGATACTGATGTAATTGCCCGTGAGGTAGTGATGCCAGGCTCTGCTCTTTTAGGAAAACTGTCTGAACGCTTTGGACAGAACATCATCAAAGATGACGGCAGTTTAGACAGACGTCTCTTACGTCAAATTGCCTTTGATAAGTCTCATCCTGAGAACTTAAATGACTTGAATGCTTTAATGGCTCCTGCAATTGAAGATGAAACTGTGCGTCAGGTACAGGAAAAAACTTCCCCTTATGTCATTATCTGTATTCCTCTGCTCTTTGAGCATCATCTTGAATATATGGTAGACAGAATTTTAGTGGTGGATGTAGAGCCTAAACTTCAGCTAGAAAGATTGATGAGTCGTGATAGCATCAACAGAGAGTTAGCACTCTCGATGATTGCCTCACAAGTAGACAGAGAAACGAGATTAAAAAAAGCTCATGATTTAATTGAATCTGATAGTTCTCCTTTAGATAAAAAGGGAGATCTCGTGTTAAAATTACATAATCTATACCAACAGCTGGCAAACAGCAAAATTTAATGCATTAGAGTACTTTATAAGGTTATGTTTATTTACGAATTTCCATTAAGCCCAAGAGCTAGAACATACCTAAAATTAGAACAGGTTTTTAAAAACGCTGAGCTAAGTTCTGATCTTAGTTCTATTCAGAACGTGATGTTTCTATTACGCGCAGTCGTTGATTTTATCGATCTTGTGGATGGTTCTAGTGCCATCAAAATCGAATTATTAAAAGATCTTGAAAAATGTGACGGTAGATTAAAGGGATGGCTTACTGATCCTGAATGTGATAAGGACTTTGTAGCCTTATTGCGTGAAAAGATTGTTGAAGCTAAAAAAGCTTTAGACTCTTTTACAAGACAGAGAACTGTCTTAAAAGACGATCCTATTATCGAACTTATCAAACCAAGATTTTTAACCCCAAGTGGTATCAACTGCTTTGATACTCCTCTGTTTACCTACTGGTTCTCTCAGAGTATTGAGAAGAAAAAACAGAGCGTAGACAAGTGGTTACACGAGTTTGACTGTATCAGAATTCCTGTTTACACCATTCTCTACTTATGGAGACTGTGTGCTAACTTTTCTGATAGAGTAGCAAAATCAGGCTTTATGCAGGAGAGCGCTGATACCTGTGACTTAATCAACATTCAATATGATGAGAATGTAGCAGGTTACCCTGTAGTCAGCGGTTTCCAGTCACGAGTAAACATCAGATTCTTACCTTTTGACAAAGAGTCAAAAGTAGGTGATGTTCCATTTAAGATTGCTTATATCAAGAGTAGCTTACAGCAATGAGCCTAAAGGATTTACTTTCACCAGAGCTGTATGATGAGGTCGTTCATGACGCTCATGACAGTGGTGAAGCAATTGTAAAAATTGAAGGACAGCCTCTAAAGGTAAAATGTCCTATCTGCAAAAATGAAACTGTATATGATGCATCTAACCCATACAGGCCTTTTTGCTCTGAAAAGTGCAGACTGATTGATTTAGGCGCATGGGCTAATGATGAGCGTGTGATTAAAGGCAGACCTGTAGATGAAGATGAGGATGGAGAGCTTTTAAACGATCCTAATCTTCGAAAATACAATTTTCCTAAAGAATAGTATTTTCTTAAGAGGTTAAAGATAACTCTTTTTTACAGGCAACAATTAAGACAGAAAAGACTGAACTTACAGGATAAGATTTTGAAAAACGAAGGGATGAAACAGTTTACTTTGGCGACTCTAGCTATAGCTGTAAGCGTAGCTATCAGTACTAATGCCTTTGCACTTGAAAACGAGAAACAGTCATCTTCATCTGAAAAAGCAGATAAAGACAATTCTGTTTCTGAGTTCTCTGTTACAACCACCAGGATTGCTTCTAACCTAAAGCCTAGAGCCAATATCACAGGTTCATTTTCAGAACGCACCATGGAGATCATGAGTTCTGAGGCCTCTTCAAAATATTTGCAGAATCCTCGTGCAGCAGACAGTGCAACCTTCCCTATGAGGCTTATCAATAAATTAAATGAAAAGCCTTGGATAAACTCTCCATCATTCCCTATTCGTGCTAAAGATATGGCCTGCTTCTATGGTGTGCCATCTTACAGATATCCACAAAAATTTGATTCTGATAAGACTCCTGTCGTAGTAACAGCTGACAAAGTTTCAGGTAAGCTCAATGACAAAAAAGCTCATATTTTAACTTACACCGGCAGTGTTGAGGTAACTCAGGGTGACAAGATCTTAAACTCAGATATCGTAGTCTATGATGGTAAAGAGAGAACCTTAACCACCAAAAGCAGTGCTGTAATTCATGAGCCTGAATACACCATCTCATCTGATGAGGACATGGTACATAATCTTGATACTAAGCAGATGAACCTGACAAATGCAGCTTTCATCTTAAACGGCTCTGTAATATCAGGTACTGCTGACAAGATGAATATTGATAACAAAAAAGGCTCTAAGACTTATAAAGGAGCTACCATCTCAGGCTGTCCTGTAGACAAGAGATCATGGCATTTTTATTCAACTACTTTTAAAACTGAAAAAGATGCCTACTTTGGTGATGCCTGGAATGATGTACTCTTTTTAGGTAAGGTACCTGTATTCTATACACCTTATGCTCAGATCCCTTTAACTAATAAACGTCATTCTGGTTTACTGCCTGTATCTTTAGAGTACAAATCAGGAGAAGGTATTTCTTACACTGCACCTTTCTATTTAAACCTTGCTACAAACTATGATGCCACTGTAACTCCAGGTCATGATGCTAAGCGTGGCAATATCTATGACGTACAGTTTAGATATTTACCATTTAATAATCTTTCAGGTGAGATTAACGCTACCTATTTACCAAACGATCCTCACTGGTCACCAAAGAACGATGACTACAGCCGCTGGTTTATTAACATTTATCAGACCTTATCTTTCTTAGAGAATGATTTAAACTTCAGCATAGACTACAGTAAAGTTCGTAACGACGACTATACCTATCTGTCTGATGTAAGTCAGAAAAACGCTGCTATCACCGATTCAAGTCTGCAGCAGAGTTTTAAGGCAAGCTATGATCAGGATCTGTATGATGTGTCTTTAGAATTAAGAAAGTATCAGAACATGTTCTCTACTTCTAATATTTCTACTTACAGACCATTTGCCATGTTGCCCCAGTTAAAGGCTAACACCTATAACTCATACGGTTCTTTCTACTTTAAGTTAAAGACTGAAGCTACACATTTTTCATTAGATAAGATGAAAAATGACATGACATTATCTATGAATCGTCTGCATGCTGAGCCTTCTGTACGCTATCTTGCCTACGAAGGTTACGGCACCAGTGTAGATATGGGACTAACCGGCTTTTTAACTCATTACAGTCAGTCTGATTTAGAGTATGTAACCTCTTCATATAAGTCTCGTTTAGGATTTAATGAATACAAAGATTCTGTAACTCGCGCTCTGTACTTAGCTGATGTTCATGCTAAATCTACCTTTGAAAAGAAAGTACTGGACATGAACCACACCCAGACATTAGAGCCTGAGTTTAAGTATCAGTACATTCCTTATAAAGATCAGAGCAATATTGCACTCTACGATACTACTAACCGTTATGATGACTACTACACTCTGTTCTCACCTCATCGCTATGCAGGAATCGACAGAATTGCCAACATCAATATGGCAACCTTTGGTTTAACCTCTCGCCTGCTTGATGCTCATGACCGTGAAGTTTTCCGTGCAGCCCTAGCTCAGGGTTATAACTTCTCTGATAACAGAGTGAAACTGCGTCAGACTGATACTTTAAGTACCAATCCTAGATCTCCTCTTGAAGCTTTAATTGATGTCGTGCCTTTTGCTGGTATGTCTATCCATGCTCAGGCTCAATATAATCCTGACGGTGATGAGTTCTATACCTACAGTGGTTCTGCCCGTTACACCGATCCTGCTACAGGTTACATGCTAGGTGTTTCATACCGTTACTATAAAGACGGTAACTACTATGTAGAAAACTACAAACAGGTAGACTTAAAGCAGTTAGGTCTTGAAGTAAAATTACCAATTTCATCATCATGGACTGCTTTTGCTGCTTCATATAAAGATATTGAGCAATCCTACAATATTGATACAAAGTTTGGTCTAAAGTATGACGATTGCTGTTATGCTGTTACCCTGCTCTATGAGAACTATATGAACATGGACTGGAGAAACATGCAGCACACTCCAGAAAAGCTTATCGGCGTACAGTTTGAGCTAAAAGATCTCTTCGCTATCAACGTAAGAGGTATTACCGATCCTAATGGTACTGGTACCCACTATCTGCCATCACTGGATCCTACTAACTTGAACAGATAAATTTGAACTTTATGCAGCGTATTGAATCTAAATCAATACGTGCTGCATAAAGAAATTAAAAGGTTATAACTTAACAGAGATTAACACAGACAGAATAAGGTACATTAAATGAAATTACATAACAATCTTGGCCAAAAACTAGGCAAGTTAGCATCTTTAAGTACTGTTTTACTAGCCTTATTTGGCAACGCCTATGCAGAAGAACAGGTTTTAGATTCAACTGCAGCTGTCGTTAACAACGGAATTATTTTAGAGAGTGAGTTAAATACTCATACTCAAAAGCTGCTCTCTAAATATGCAGCGACTGGTGCTAAAGTAGATGAAATTACCGCACGCCGTCAGGCTTTACAGTCACTTATCACCAGAGAGCTGATTTTACAAATTGCTCAGACAAATGGCGCTGAGGTAACTGACATGCAGTTAGACTCAACTTTAGAGTCAGCAGCCTTACGTAACAACACTACAACCGATAAAATTCTAAAGAGTTATGGCCCAAATCTAACTGAAGCTCAGGCTCGTGAGAAATTTAAAGAGGACTACTTAATCAACGAAATCCGTCGTTCAAGTGTTCGTCAGAGAATTCATATCTCCCCTGTTGAAGTCAACACTTTAGCTAAAGCTTTAAAACAGCGTGGCAGTGTTGAACCTATGTACCATATCGCTCAGGTTGTAATTCCACTCTCATCTGCTCCAAATGAAGCTGAGTACAACAGAGTTCAAAGTGAAGCCCGTCAGGCTTTAAATGCAATTAAAAATGGTGCTAATGTAGCTGAAGTTGCTGCAAAATACGCTACCTCAGAGCAAAGTGCTGATATTGGATATATACCAGAGACAGCAATTCCATTACCATTCTTACCTGCTATCTTAAATGCAAAACCTGGTGATGTAATTGGACCATTCAGATCATCAATTGGTATGCACATCATTAAACTTTATGATGTTTCACATTCAGCTGTAACTCCTATTAAGACATATGATGCAGCTCATATCTTAATTAAGACCTCCATCATCTATTCAGATGAGGCTGCTGTTGCCAAGTTAAAGGATATCGCATCTGAGATTAACAAGGGGACCATTACTTTTGCACAGGCTGCCAAACAGTACTCTGAAGATCCTGGTTCAGCAATTAAAGGTGGTGATTTAGGTTATGCTGTAGCTGATATCTATGATCCAAACTTTGCCAGAGCTTTAACTCAGTTACATGTAGGTCAGATGAGTCAGCCTGTAAAATCAGCATTTGGCTGGCACTTAATTCTGTTAAAAGATACCAGAGTTGACAGAGACTCTTTAGAAGTTTTCAAAGAGAAAGCAAACTCTATTATCTTTGAGCGTGAATTCAATGAAGCTGTAACTTCATGGGAAAGATCATTACGTGAGATGGCTTACATCCACGTTATCGATCCTGAATTAGTAAATTCTGGTGTTTCTCTTGATCAGGATAATAAAGGCAAGAATACTCTAAAGCCTACAAATGACGATCAGGGAAGCCAGCAATATTCAGAAAACAGCCGTCTTCTAAACTAAAGATAGGCCATAATTTAGAGGTTAAATGACATATCGTTTAGCAGTGACACCTGGAGAGCCTTCAGGTGTCGGTCCAGAGCTGATGTATCATCTGTCAAAACTTGACTTAAAAGATACTCAGCTTGTTATCATCGCATCTAAAGAGCTTATCGCACAGCGTATAGCTCTTTTTAATTCTAATCACACTGAGTCTGTAAAGATAACTGATTACTCTAAAGACAATTTTGTACCTCAAACAAAAGGTACCTTATGTGTTTTAGATGTACCTTTAGCTGTATCTTCAGTTCCGGGAAAACTTGATAAAAGAAACGCCAAATACGTTTTAGACTGTCTTGATATTGCCTCAGACAAATCAGTATCAGGAGAGTTCTCTGGTATAGTTACAGGTCCTATCAGTAAGGCTGTGATTGCTGACACTGGTCTTAACTTTACAGGTCACACTGAGTACTTTCAGGAAAGGACTCATACTAAAAAAGTAGTAATGATGTTAGGCTGCAAGAAATTCAATGTAGCTCTTGCTACTACTCATCTGCCTTTAAAAGATGTTTCTGATGCCATCACTAAAGAGCTTTTAGTTGAGATCGTAACTATTTTAAATCACGATCTTAAAACCAAGTTTGGTATTGATAAACCATGCATCATCAGCGCAGGTTTAAATCCTCACGCAGGTGAAGATGGACATCTGGGTATGGAAGAGATAGACACTATCATTCCTACCTTTGAAGAGTTAAAAGCTCAGGGCATCAATATCATAGGACCACTGCCTGCTGACACCATGTTCCAGCAAAAGTATATTGAGAAGGCTGATGCCTTCTTAACCATGTACCATGATCAGGGTTTACCTGTTTTAAAATATGCAGGTTTTGATTGTGGTTACAACACTACCTTAGGACTTCCTTATATTAGAACTTCTGTCGATCATGGAACTGCACTAGATTTAGCAGGTACAACCAAGGCAGATCCTGGTTCTCTGTTTGCAGCAGTAGAACTAGCTCATACTATGGCACTACGTAGCAGGAGATAATATGGCTTTACCACCAGTACACATGAAAGCAAGAAAACGCTTTGGACAGAACTTCTTAGTTAATGATCACATCATTTCTCAGATTGTGGATGCCATCAATCCAAAAGAGGGTGAACACTTAGTTGAAATTGGACCAGGTCATGCAGCTTTAACTAGACCGGTTTTAGAAAGAGCTAAAGTACTAACTGCAATTGAGTTAGACCGTGATCTTGTGGAGATCTTAAAGCATGATCCTTTCTTAAAAGGACTTACCATTATTGAAGGTGATGCTTTAAAGGTTAACTTTGAGGAGTTAGAAGGTGCAGGTCAATTGCGTGTTTTTGGTAACTTACCTTACAACATCACCTCCCCTATTATCTTCCACCTGCTGTCACAAAAAGGCATTACTGATATGCACTTTATGTTACAAAAGGAAGTAGTAGAAAGATTAGCTGCAGGACCTAGCACCAAAGACTATGGTCGTTTAACTGTGATGACTCAGTTCCATGCGCAGGTTATCCCAATGCTTATAGTTCCACCATCAGCATTCAGACCAGCACCTAAGGTAACCTCCGCTGTGGTACGTTTAAAGCCAAAGGACTTAACTGATGAAGAAAGATCATTAGTACCTTATTTAAATAACATTACAACTACAGCTTTCTCTGCTCGTCGTAAGACCATCCGTAACTCTTTATCAAAGTTCTTTACAGAAGAGGAATTAAACAGCTTTGGTCTTGATCCGATTCTGCGTGCTGAAAACATCAGTGTTGAGAAATATGTAGAATTAGCTCGTGCTTTAAAATACAGGAATAAAGTCTAATGGCAGCAAATTCACCAGTATTTGAACTTTTACAACGTAATGAAGATGAGTTTGTAGGACGTGATCTCATCATTGCAGGTGATATTCTCGATCCTATGGTGTTCTCTTTAGTTAAAAGATCTCACAGCGCTACTGTAATTGTCGACAACTTTGTCGTCTGCAAAAAGATGGCAGCTATGATTGGTAAAAGCATGGATGACTCTTGTCCTCAGATAATTGAGTACAAGCATGTAAAGTTAATCTTTGCTGATGTCAAATCAGCTCTTACTCATACTAATGAAGCTAATACCTTATTACTATTACTTTCAAAAAGTAAGCAGCAGACTTTAAAGTTATTAAATACTTTAAAAACTAAATTAAAAAAAGATGCTTTAGTGTACACCGCAGGATCTAATGACGGTGGTGCTAAAAGTGCTGACTCTTTATTAAAACCTCTAGGTTTTGTAAATAAAGTTGATTTAGCCAGAAAGTGCACTTTATTTAAAGCTATTTATGAAAATGACTTTAACTCCTACAAAGGTGCACAGGATATTAAAGTAAATCCAATTAACATTCCACTTACTCTGCATCAGGACAGCGCTGTTTTCTCTCAAGGTAAACTTGATAAGGGAACTGCTATGTTAATAGAGTGCTTAAAAGATTTAACTCCATTTGGAACTGCTTTAGATCTTGGATGCGGCTGTGGTGTGGTAGGTTTAGTGCTCTCAAAGCTAGGCTTTAAGAACGTAACCTCAACTGATGTCAGTGCTGCTGCCATTGAACTTACTAAAGAGAATGCTAAATTAAATGGCTGTGAGTCAATCAAGGTTAAAGCATCTGACATGCTGACAGGTCTTGAAAGATTTGATTTAATTGCCGTAAACCCACCATTCCATGTTGGCGTAACTACCACTACAGCCCCTACTGTTAATATGATCATAGAGGCTAAAGATCACTTAACCAAGAACGGTGTGATGTACCTAGTTGCCAATGCGCATTTAGGTTATGAAAAGGTGCTTTTAGAGAACTTTGACTATGTGCAGATTGTATCTTCAAGCACAACCTTTATTGTGTATAAAGCAAGGTTAGAAGAAAAGTAATTAAGTTCATCTTATCAACTCAAAAGCAAGATCAGACGATCTTGCTTTTATGTTTATGCTCTAATTAGTCTGAGCATTTTCCTGCTCATTGTTCTGAGTAGAGTTCTTATCAGCTTTACTCTCTTCATCTTGACTAGCACTATTCTCTTGATTGTTATCTTGAGCTTGAGGTTCTTCATAAGGAGCAGCCTTAATACAGGTAACACCACCATTATTAGAGACTACGGCATAGTTAAGATCGCAGAACTGACCTGCAAAGAAAATCGGTAACTGATCATTACCCCATCTTAATGGTGTAAAGACAATCTTACTTCCTACGGCACAGTTTGCTGCAGCATCGAATACAAAAACATTACAAACCTGATTACTCTGTGAACGAGGCGTTGCTTTATTTACCTCTTCAACCTTTACGATCTCTGGTAAAGCAGGAGTAGTCTCCTTGACAACTTTTACTGTAAAAAATACAGCAACAGCTGCAATAGTTGCAAAGATTAGAGACAATAGTAGATAGTCTTTTAGTTTCATAGATACCTCAAAATGATCTTTTTTATAGTTATGCTCTAGTAAAGCTGCTTACAAAGATAGCAGTTCTTTTTTAGCAAAGTGGGAATTTGAGGATAGATTATATATGTGTTGAGAAGAGTCTGATAACAGAAAGTGCTGTAAGTTACAGCACCCTCTGATTTAGATAAGAATGTAAACTACTGAGGCTTTACTTCGTTTACAAGCTCGTTACCTGCAAAGTAATCAGTTACATTCTGTAGAGTAGTATTAACAATGTTGTTCATTGCTTCTTTAGTAAAGAAAGCCTGATGAGAGGTAATTAGAACATTGTTCAAGCTCATTAAACGGCTTAAATTATCATCGGTGATGATGTGATCTGATCTGTCCTGATAGAAGTAATCGTGCTCTTCTTCATAAACATCAAGACCTGCAGCACCAATCTGACCTGACTTTAAACCATCTACAAGATCTTCAGAATTGATTAAAGGACCACGACCAGTGTTAATGATCATTACGCCTTTTTTCATTTTAGCAATTGAGTCTTTGTTGATTAAGTATCTGTTCTGAGGAGTTAATGGGCAGTTTAAAGAAATAATATCTGACTGTGCATATAACTCATCCATAGTTACATACTTAATACCAGCTGCTTTCTCGTACTCATGATCTTCATAAATATCATAAGCAACTACATTCATGCCAAAGCCTTTTAAGATGCCAATCAGCACACGAGCAATCTTACCGGTGCCTACTACACCTGCAGTCTTACCGTATAAATCAAAGCCCATTAACCCGTGTAGAGCAAAGTTACCATCACGGGTACGTGAATATGCTCTGTGAGTCTTTCTGTTTAAGGTTAAGATTAAAGCCATTACGTGCTCAGCAATAGCATGTGGAGAGTAAGCTGGTACTCTTACAACTCTGATACCTAAATCTTTAGCAGCCTGCAAATCTACGTTGTTAAAACCGGCACAACGCAGTGCTAAAAGCTCAACACCATTATCTTTTAACTTCTGTAATACAGCTCTGTCTGCTCTGTCGTTTACGAAGATACATACAGCTTTAGCGCCGTGAGTTTCATCTGCATTGTTAATATCAAGGAAACTTCTGTGATAGATTAGCTGAAAACCAAAGTTCTTGTCAGCATTCATATCTGTAAACGCGTGTCTGTCGTAGCTGTGGGTACCAAAAAAGACGATTTTATTGTTTTCCATTTTTTATCCTCAGATGAAAATTCTCTGATTTTGAAATCTGTTTATCAGTATTAGACATCTCTAATAACTGGTTATCTTGCCTGTTCAATAAGATACACTATTTCTAACTCAAAATTTGATCTTTATCAAATATTTTATTACGTGCACAATTTGTGCAAATCAGCGCAAAAGCACCAAGGCTTAAGTTGCGAAAAGGCATTATATTATGCAAAACACTCATTATTTATTAAGAATAATTCTTAATAACAATAACTTAAAAAAAATTATAGCTATCTCAACTTTTTTCTATCAAATATTTTTACAAAGAACTTTCCTTTCTTTTAAAGAGTAATCAGTTAATAAAAAAGCAAATGCAGTACTCATTTTTTTAGCTTTCTACCACAAAATTTACAGACAATATGCTCAATATTGTTGTATAGAAGCCCATTTTCATGGGCAAGATAAAATCTTGTTCTATACTCATTAAATAGGTTCATGACATCAGATGATGTCTTAAGAATACATAACAATCAAAACATCTCATAAGGAGTCTCTCAAATGGCAGCATTAGCTATGATCCTAGCCGGCGGTGAAGGTACCCGTCTTATGCCTTTAACCTCATGCAGAAGTAAACCTGCGGTTCCTTTTGGCGGAAGCTACAGACTAATTGACTTCGTGCTCAATAACTTCGTTAACTCAGGTATCATCAAGATCTTTGTAATCACTCAATACAAATCACAGTCTTTGTTGATGCACTTAAAGAAAGGCTGGCAGGTAAGTGGTATTTATGGAGCCTTCATTGACTCACTGCCAGCTCAGATGCGTGTATCAAAGGAGTGGTATCAGGGTACAGCTGATGCTATCTATCAAAACTTAACCTTTATAAAAGAACAGTTCCCAGATCATGTATGTATCTTCGGCTCAGACCATATTTATAAGATGAATATCCGTGATATGCTCACCTATCACAAGAACATCGGTGCAGATTTAACTGTGGCTGCTATCAGAATGAAATCAAGTGAGTGCGCAGGTAAATTTGGTGTTATCGAAGTTGATGAAAACAATAAGATGATTGGCTTCGAGGAAAAACCTGCACATCCTAAAGAGTTACCAAATCACCCTGGCTATTCACTAGTATCTATGGGTAACTATATCTTTAAAGCTGATGTTTTATGCAATGAGCTAGTTGAAGACGAGCTAGACAAGAACTCAAGCCATGACTTTGGTAAAGATATCATTCCTAAGATGTTCCCTCGAGGCAATGTTTATGTATACGACTTTAGTGAAATCGAAATTGAAGGAGAGAAAGACTTTGCTTACTGGCGTGATGTAGGAAGCATCGACAGCTACTGGGAAGCTCATATGGACTTATTAGGCAATAAGCCTAAGTTCAATCTGCAGAACCCGAAGTGGCCTTTACATACCTTCTATCCTCCTCTACCACCTGCTGACTTCACCGATACTGATGATAATGAGTCACACGTATCTATGTCTTTAATTTCCGCAGGCTGCAAGATTAACGGTGCAACTATCAATAAGTCAGTTCTAGGCTTTAGATGTACCGCAGGCGATGGCGCTATGGTTGAAGGCAGTGTGCTTATCGGTGATAACATCATTGGTAAGGGAGCAAAAATTAAGAATGTGATCTTAGACAGACATGTTGAGATTGCTCCGGGCTTTGAGATTGGCTACGATAGAGAGAAAGATCAAAAGCTTCTTGAAAATGAGAAGAATTCTATGATCACAATATCTAAAAATGGCATAATAGTAGTACCTGAGGGCATGCGCTTAGGTTTTGACTAGAACACATAAAATAAGGGGTTGCCTGTGAACATCTTGTTATTATCATCAGAAGTTGCAGGCATCATGAAATCAGGCGGTCTTGCAGATGTTGCCAAGGCTTTGCCTTTACAGCTACAGGCTGAAGGTCATGATGTCAGAGTTGTCATGCCATGCTATACCACCATCAAGGATTACGATAAACTTGAGGTGATAGCACATGGCGTTTTGAATGAAAACAATCCAGATGAAAAACTTCGCATCCCCTATTCAATTAGAAAGACCTATCTTAATAAAGTAGTTGAAGTTTGGTTAGTTGAATGTCCTAGGTACTTTGACAGAACCTCTATGTACGGTGACAACAACCAGGCTTATGCTGATAATGGAGAGAGATTTGCTTTCTTCTCAGCTGCAGCTTTAGATGCCTGTAAGCACCTAAACTACTGGTTTGATATCCTGCACTGCAATGACTGGCACACCGGAATTGCGCCTATGTTAATGCGGATTAAATACGCATTAGACCCTTATCTATCAAGAGCTCGCTCTGTACTTACCATTCATAATGGTGCTTTCCAAGGTGCCTTTGACAGATCACAAATTGCGATCTTGCCTGAAATTGCCAATATCTATAATGACAAGATCACTCAAGGTTCATATATCAATTTCTTAAAATGCGGTGTTTTCTATGCTGATAAAATCAACACCGTAAGCCCCGGTTACGCCAGTGAACTTACCACTTATTTAGGTGGTCACGGTATGACTCAGAACTATCTTGACAGACAGCAAGATCTTTCAGGTATCGTCAATGGTTGTGACTACTCTGACTGGGATCCATCTACAGATCAATTGCTGCGAATAAGATATGATGTTAAGAACCTAGATCAAAAGGTTCTAGGCAAGTACCTCTTACAGAGAAAGCTAGGCCTTGAGATGGGTGATACCCCAATGTATGGTATGGTTGCAAGACTTACCGACCAAAAAGGTATAGGTCTTTTAATTCCTATCTTAGACAGATTCTTACAGCATAAAGTTCAGGTTGTAATTGAGGGAACAGGAGATCCTTACTTACAGCAGCAGATGACTGAAATTGCTAATCGTCATCCTGGTAAAATGATCTTCCAGCCTGTATATGACAATATGTTAGCTCATCAGATTGAAGCTGGCTCTGACTTCTTCTTGATGCCATCAATCTTTGAGCCTTGCGGTCTAAATCAGATCTACTCTTTAGCTTACGGTACTCTACCTATCGTACGTGCTGTAGGTGGACTTAAAGATACTGTTAAAGACTATGATCAGGATAGAGTAAACGGTGACGGCTTTATGTTCTTCGATCCAAGTTCTGAGGAGTTACTATCCTGCTTACGTCGTACTTTAATTCTGTATTTAGAAGATCCTTCAGAGATGAAGCGTATTAAGCAGAACGCTATGAGAGTACGCTTTAACTGGTCTGATTCATGTAAAAATTACATTGAACTGTATAAGAGTGCTTTAAAGAAGCCTAAGTGGTAGTTCTCTTGACACGTAGGATTAAAAAGCTCTGGAAGATTTTCTTTCAGAGCTTTTTAATTAAGACACTTAAACTAGCTGAAACTCAGTAAAAGCTCTTACTTTAGGATCTGCATTGAACACGGTAGCTATTCTTAAAAGCTCTGTTTTCTTAGGCACAATATTGCCAAAGTCTCGTGTTTTAATCTGTTCTACTGCATCGAGTAGTTTTGACTTAGCTTCAGTCTCATTTTTTGCATACTTAAATTCGAAGACGATTCTTCTGTTATCTGTATTTACAACTAAATCAGCTCTACCCTTTGCTTCATGAACTTCAGATAGTACTTTCTGATGTGCACCTAACAGGTAAAGCTTTAACATATTCTGTACTGATGATTCTGAC
>ERZ1034680.48-NODE-48-length-92622-cov-36.266283_pt1 | contig 92622 bp, 86 predicted proteins | sample MGYA00520639_ERZ1034680 | MGnify/ENA primary metagenome ERZ1034680 (study PRJEB33766, sample SAMN09781760) | gut metagenome | biome: gut microbiome | host: Homo sapiens | place: Madagascar | study: EMG produced TPA metagenomics assembly of the PRJNA485056 data set...
GAGCAGGGGACTGAAAATCCCCGTGTCAGTGGTTCGATTCCGCTCTGAGGCACCATTTTTCAGGCTGGTGTAGCTCAATTGGTAGAGCAGCTGACTTGTAATCAGCAGGTTGGGGGTTCAATTCCTCTCGCCAGCTCCATTTTATTTTATGCCTATACAGGCGGGTGTAGCTCAATGGTAGAGCTCCAGCCTTCCAAGCTGATCACGTGGGTTCGATTCCCATCACCCGCTCCATTTGTATATTTACTGCCGGGGTGGCGGAACTGGCAGACGCAACGGACTTAAAATCCGTCGGTTAGAAATAACCGTACCGGTTCGATTCCGGTCCTCGGCACCACTTTTGTATTTTTATAATTGCATATTTTTCGCGGACGTGGCGGAATCGGCAGACGCGCTAGTTTCAGGTACTAGTGGTAGTGATATCGTGGAGGTTCAAGTCCTCTCGTCCGCACCATAATTAAAAAATTGTATGCGGTTGTGGCGGAATTGGCAGACGCGCTACTTTGAGGGGGTAGTGTTCACAAGACGTATGGGTTCAAGTCCCATCAACCGCACCATTTTTATAAATGTATATGTGCAATTACTTAAATAAATAAAAATGCGGACGTGGCGGAATTGGCAGACGCGCTAGTTTCAGGTACTAGTGGTGGTGACATCGTGGAGGTTCAAGTCCTCTCGTCCGCACCATAATTAAAATTTTATATGCGGTTGTGGCGGAATTGGCAGACGCGCTACTTTGAGGGGGTAGTGTTCACAAGACGTATGGGTTCAAGTCCCATCAACCGCACCATGATTATTATAGCTCAGACTTGCGGGTCTGGGCTTTTGTTGGTTTATTGCAGGTATGAGGTGGCTTAGCATGAAAATATTACGGCTTATAGCTTTTACTATTATGGCAAGTTTGTTTTTTATTGCTCCCGTTAATGCTAGCAGTGATTCTAAGCGAGCTGAGCTTAATCTAGTAACGGCATTGATTTCGATGGCATCGTATGATGATGAAATCAATTTACTTACTAGGGAATGGTTAAAAGACATGGGCTGGAATTTTCAAACTATGTCTAATATCAATAAATCAGCTGACGGTAGATTTCATTTTGTAACTAAAGAACTAGCTGATGGCAATAAAATTTATATATTAGCTTTTCCAGGTACGGAGAGAGCAAAAGATATCGCTGTTGATATGCGGGTAGCAAGGGTACCATTTTTAGGAAATACAGTGGCTGAGTTTAGGAGGACCGCTACGGAGCGGAATAAATATAATCATCAAGTGCCATTAGTTCATTGTGGGTTTAATGATTATGCGATGACTGCAATGTTTGATAAAAAATTGCCTGATTTTGGTTCACTTACAGCAGGTGAAATAATTGCGCAGACTTTAAAAAAAGAACCGAAAATGCATCTTTATTTAACGGGGCATAGTCTTGGCGGAGCTGCGGCTATATTGACAGCAGCCCGGTTAACTGATTTGGGGATAAATCCTGCGCAGTTAGATGTAATAACATTTGGTTCACCTGCGGTTGGCAATGAAGCTTTTGCCAGGAAATATGAAAATAAAATAAACTTACAGCGAATTACGGTGAAGAAGGATCCAGTAAGTACGGTGTTACAATCCTTGTCGGGAGGCTTTGTGCAGTTTGGACAAAAGGAAGTATGGAAGCAATATGCAAGTGATGAGAAAATTCCGCATGAAATGGTAATATATCTTGATTTAGCTATAAGAAAATTTCAAGCTGAAGCTAGTGGTACGAGCAGATTAGTGACAGGAACGCCAGTAAATATTGCTGGTGGCATATATTTGGCGCCAATAAATTTTTCGCTAGTTGATAATATAGCTGACGATAAAGTACCAATGAAAAAAATGATGCATGATATATTGACGCTAGAATATAAACCTCTTGTAATCGAAGCGGATGATAATACCAATTCCCTGGTTAAGTGGCAGCAAAAGGCTAAGGCCGCAGGATGTAAATATATAGTGGCGCAAGATATAGCGGGAAAACGAATCAAAACGGAAAATAATGATTATCGAATGGAGTTAACAGAAAATATTTATGATGTACAAGGCAATATACTAAATATGCAAGTTATGAGTACTACTACAAATAAATTAACTCCGTTAGAAACGATAGCCTATTTACACTATCAAGGGAAAAGTAATCGTCAAAATCAATTAAGATAAAAAATTACTGCTTGCAAATTAAGCGCAAGCAGTAATTTTTTACTTATTTTTATCAAGGTATTGTGATAGATGCAAGTGATAACGTTTACGATAGTTAGCATCATCATCATTGGTAGCAGCTTTATTAGTATGGTACATTTTTATTTTAGCTCGTTCAGAGCTGTTGCGAATAGCTTCATTGAGGAGAGCCAAGCATTTAGGACAATATTTACCTTGTAAAATAGGTTTGCCACAGTGTTTGCAAGGGTATGATACTTTGCCACCAAAGGATAAAAATTGACCGCGATGAACCATAGTGTTAACAAGTTTTAACGAAGCTCCAGTAGCTGCGCAGATTTCAGCTACAGTTGTATGGGGGTGTTCGCGGACGAATTCAATCACGATTTTTTCTTTTTCACGTTGTTTTTCATAACAGCTGCTGCAGACACCGGTGCCAATATCAGTAAATAATTTGCCACAAATAGGACAATTACGCAATTTGGGTTTATTAAATTGATTTAACATGATAAAAGCATCCTCTCTAGGATAATAATAAGTAGCTCATCTAATAATAATTATAACATGGTTGTCGATACTAAAAAACCAGTCCTAAGGGACTGGCAGAAAATTTATCAAGTGTATTAATTATTTTCTTGAAGCTTATGATCAGCATATTTAAGCAGGATATGCGCACTGCGACGATTAGTAGCCAAAGGAATGTTATGTACATCGCACAAGCGAAGCAGGGCATTGATATCAGGCTCATGAGGCTGAGAAGTGAGCGGATCACGCAGGAATATTACATAATCAACCTGTTCAGTAGCTACGCGAGCACCAATTTGCTGATCTCCGCCTAGTGGACCAGACATCATAGTCTCAACATTTAAATTAAAGTGTTCATTAATAAGTGTACCAGTAGTACGAGTAGCAATTAAATGAAAATGCTTTAATAAATCCTTATGATGATCAACAAAAGCAAGCATTTCATCTTTTTTCTTGTCATGAGCAATTAGAGCGATCGTTTGCATATATACCCAACTCCTTTTTATTAACTGTAAGCTCTTACCCATAATAAGTATAAGGCTTTTCAGCGTAATCGTAAAGAAAATATTATTAAAATACTAGCTATTGACGAATAAGGCAATACAAGTTACTATGTTTTAGCAAATAGGTTTATTTGAGGTGAATTTTTAATGGAGTTACCAACGCTGCAGCAACTAAAATGTTTAATAACGTATGGTCAGGAAAAAAATTTTACTAAAGCTGCTAATAAAATGAATATAACTCAATCAGCGTTTAGTGCACAGATAAAGAAATTGGAAGATGTTGTTGGTGTAAAACTTATCATAAGGTCAAATAAAGGCAGTCAATTCAGTATAGCTGGTGAAGAATTGTATCATTTTGCCGAAGGCTATATTTTTGATTTGCAGCATGAAATAGTTAAGATACAGCAGGAAACTAAGGCTGCACCAACTGTATTGAAAGTAGGTATATTGCGCTCATTAGGTGATGTCCTGATGAATCGTCATGTACAATATTTTAAACATCATGAACCTAAAATGTCACTGGCAGTTTATGATATGGAGACAAGTGAAATTCTAACGGATTTGCATGATGACAGAATTGATATGGCATCAATTTACCTGTTGCAGGAAGAACCGTTTTTAGACTATCAACGAGTGCATTTTTGTCGTGATAAAATGGTATACTTTGCTCCTAAAATTGCCAATTTATCATCAAAAGTAAGTCTTGAAGTAATAGAAAAAAAACCTTTGGTTTATTATCCTGATAACTATTTTATAGCTGGGCGGATTAAAGAATATTTGGCTAAGGCCGGGGTTAAGCCGGAAATGGCAGCCAGTTTATCTACTCCTTACGCGATGATTCATTATTGTAAGCAAAATTTGGCAGGAGCGATACTGCCTAAGCGGTTAGTAGAGGCGTTAGCTATAAACTCTGGCTGGTATGAAATAGATAAGCCCTTAGAACTAGAAGCCTGCCTTATTTTTAAGGTGGATAATCCTAAAATAAAAGCGATCAATGCTTTTGTCGAGTATATTTGTGCTTGCTTTAATAACAGCAAATAAATGCTAACAATTGATAAAAAATAGCTAGTGTTATCATTTTTTTTGATAGCAGCTATCGAAATATTGCGTTATACAAAAAGGTCATAAGTATTTATAATCAATAACGTTGCAAAAATAAGAAAGGTTGATGATTTACTTATGGAAAAAGCGCGATTATGGACAGCAGGATTCGTATTGGATACGTTAATTAACTTAGGTATCTATATTATTTATTATATGCTGATGGTAGTTATTGCTGTTGAAGCTTTGAATATGGGAGCAAGTGTAGCTGAGGCTGGTCTAGCTACAGGAATTTATATTGTTGGCGTTTTGCTGGCTAGATTGTTAGCTGGTCGCTATATTGAGCTGGTTGGCAGAAAAAGCATGTTATATAAGGGTATTGGCTTTTATTTGCTGACGACAGTGCTGTATTTTTCTTTTGATTCGATGACGAATTTATATATTGTCCGTTTATTAAATGGAATTGGTTACGGTGTAGCTGCTACGGCAACTGGTACTATTATTGCTGGCGTAATTCCTAAGGAACGCCGTGGTGAGGGAGTTAACTATTTTGCCCTGAGTTTGAGCTTGGCCGCTGGGGTTGGTCCGCTTTTAGGGATGCTATTGCAGGAACATTTTAGTTTTGTGACGATAGTCGATCTTTGTGTAGTAATACTATTGGCGTGTCTTTTAGCAACAGTTTTCTTAGATGTTGAGGAAGTAGAATTAAGTGAAGAAAAATTAGCGGAATTAAAAGAGTTTAGACTGGATAATTTTGTGGAACCACGGGTATTTGCTATCTCATTAGTAGCTTTTTTCATGGGAATTTGCTATTCAGGCGTGCTGTCATTTTTAGGAGCTTATACAGCGGAGCTGAATCTTGCAGGAGCTGGTCCAATATTCTTTGTGGTGTATGCTATAGTAATTACTATAATTCGTCCATTTGCAGGCGTTATGTTTGACCGCAAGGGCGAGGATTTTGTTATGTATCCTTGTTATGTAGCTTTATTTATTGGTTTAATGTTACTTAGTATGGCTACGGGCAATGTGTTAATGATATTGGCAAGTATTTTTATTGGTTTAGGTTATGGCACGTTTATGTCTAACGGACAGGCAATTTGTGTAAAATTAACGCCAGCTTATCGTTCTGGTATTGCTGTATCAACTTATTTTATTATGCTTGATGTTGGCTTAGGTTTTGGTCCGTATTTTTTGGGTGAGTTTAAAGAAGCTATTGGGTTTAGCGGAATTTATGCCGTGACGGCTATAGCGGCCTTAGCTTGTGCTGGGGTATATTATTTTGCCTATGCTAGACGACGTGACAAGCAAAAAGAAAATGAAGCAGATAATATAACTGATATTGAAGCTATTGAACTTGAGGAAGCTTAATAGCTAATAATCAGGAAGAATACAAGAGAGCTCAGCCTTAGCTGAGCTCTCTTGCTATGTTTGAATATATTGGGGGCGGTTATTTTATGCCGAGTGCCCGCATCATACCGAAGAAGACTTCAGTATTGTCCATGACACCGTGGAAATAATCAGAACCAGGTCCCATAGCATTTAATACAATATCGTCGGCTGCGTGCACCTCGGAATCTTCGTTAGCTGGGATATTGCCAGCTTCAAAGAAGCCTTGTTTAGCTGGATTAGCTTTAGCAATACCATCTTTTACTACCGTTGGATTAGTTGGTTTTTTGATGAATTTGTAATTCATATTGTTGTCTGGATGGTTAGCATATTGGATAGCTAAAGTAACATCAACATCTGGATTGTCAGGGAAACCGTCACCATCGCGATCCTCAAAAGTGGGGAAGCCACCGGCAGCATAAGTGCGTACAGCTTCGCGGCCAGTCTTGCCATCTTTTTCTGTATAAGTACCGGTTATGCTAGCACCATGAGCATGGTCAGCCAATACGATAATCAAAGTATCTTTGTTTTTGTCAGCAAAGGCTTTGGCATGAGCAATAGCTTGATCAAATTCAATTGTGTCATAGGTAGCACGCTGCCAATCCATGGCATGAAGCTGTTTATCGATGCAGGCACCTTCGATCATCAGGAAGAAACCGTTTTTATTTTGAGACAGGGCATTGATAGCTTTGTCGGTCATTTCGACCAGTCCAGGCTGATTGTTGTATTTGCCAAGTACGCTGTTGTCACGCAATACCTCACGATCGAGGTAAACATTCATGTGGTTAGGCGTATAAAGCCCTAAGAGCTTGGTAGCAGATTTGGAAGTTTTTTCCAGGCTGTCTTTGTCATTAGAATAAGCATAACCTAATTTCTCAAATTCAGCTATCAAATTACGATTATCTTGACGTTTTGAGCCAGCAGTGCTTTGCGGTTTAAAGTAACGCTGACCGCCACCTAAGATTACATCAGGCCGATGACAGCTATCAAGCATGGTGGCTGCAATATAATTTTGTTCAGCGCGGCGACGGGTATGAGCTAGCATAGCCGCTGGCGTTGCGTCGGTTATGCTAGCGGTGGTTACGAGACCAGTTGCCATGTTTTTATTGCGTTTTACTAGTTCAATAATGTTTTCAACTTTAGGATCATCTAATGGATCCTTGGTGCTGTCAGCGTATACACCCATGGAGTTTACTACCCCTTTTTGACCAGTAGCATAAGCTGAGGCACTGTTGGCTGAGTCGGTTACTATTGAATCATAACCGGAAGTGGTGATGAGTGCCATCTGTGGCATTTTTTCCATTTCCAGCAGATCATGATAACGACCTTCAGCAATGCCTTTAGAAAGAATACGAGCCATTTGGCGTGCTTGCAAGCTCATGCCATCGCCAATCATAAGAATTACGTTTTTAGCTTTTTGTTCAGCCACTGCATCGGTTACGGTGTAAGTAACCGACTTTTCCTGCCCTTTGGCAGTTGCTTTTACTGCTACTTTGCCAGCTTTATTAAAACTTACATCGTTGATACGATAGGAGGCAGCAGTTCCGTTGGCTGTGCGGACAGCTTTTTTATTAAAATATTTTTCAGCAGATTTGCCATCAATGGTAACATTAATATCGTCAGCCTTAGCATTTTTGACTTCAATGCAAAAATCAAGTTTTTGACCAGCTAAGAATTTAGCCTGCCCGATAGGTAAAATGGTAATATCATTTTTTTGTTCGACAGTGTAACCAGCGTAAGTTCCTGGCGTTGCAGCCATTGCTGTTTCAGCATTAAGCTGACTGCCACCTAATACTACTGCCATGGCACAAGCTGCTGCCAAACGATGTTTCCACTTAGATGATACATACTTGTTTCTCATGAATAAACCTCCATATTATTTACATAGCTTTTTTTTGCAAGTTAAGTATAACCAGTTTAGTATTTATAGGTGTTATCAGTTGGTTAACAAAATGTAAAGAATTTGTATTCGTGTATACATAATGACTAGCTATTGACTATGATTATAGGTTTGGCTATAATAAGTACATCAACAAGCGAGAGGCAATGGAGCCCCACGGAATCAGGTACCGGATTCTGTGGGGCTTTTGCGTTCTTATCGTCTGGTTGATGGTCTGTCAAGTATCATGTTTAGGTGTGCCCTCTCGGCACACTGCAAGAGACAAAGGTGTCTCACAGCTCTTTTTATTATTGCGCTTTCTTGAGCTGTGCGACACCTTTTTTATTTATTTTTTCGCTATAATACATAATACTATGATTACAGAAAGGGATTGATTTTCATGATTGATACGGGCGATACGGCCTGGGTGCTCATAAGTGCAGCCCTGGTATTTATAATGACTCCTGGTCTTGCTTTTTTCTATGGCGGCATGGTTCGCAGCAAAAACGTTCTTACAACGATGATGCAGAGCTTCTTTATTGTAGCTATGATTTCGGTTGAGTGGGTGGTCATCGGTTATGCTATGACGTTTGGTACTGATATAAATGGTTTCATTGGCAGTCTCGACAAAGTTGGTTTGGCTGGTGTTGGGATGAATGTGCTGGCAAATGGCACGATTCCGGAACTTGCGTTTGTAGCTTTTCAGTGCATGTTTGCAGTAATTACGCCGGCACTTATCACTGGTGCCTTTGCTGAACGGATGAAATTCGCAGCTTTTGCCGTTTTGATTTTGCTTTGGGCAATATTCATTTACAACCCGATGGCACATTGGGTATGGGGCGGTGGTTTCTTAGCTGAGCTTGGCGCACTTGATTTTGCTGGTGGTTTGGTTATTCATATCTTGTCTGGTGTATCTGGCTTAACGATTTGTATTTTGCTTGGTAAACGTTCTGGCTATGGTCGTACGGCTATGATTCCGCATAATCTGCCAATGGTTCTTTTGGGAGCAACGCTTCTTTGGTTTGGCTGGTTTGGTTTCAATGCTGGTAGTGCTTTAGGTGCAAATGCATTAGCTGCTAATGCATTTGTAGTAACGCAGGCAGCGGCTGCTGCGGCTACGGTTTCTTGGGTTATCGTTGAGTGGAAGGTAAATGGCAAACCGACTGTTTTAGGTGCAGCTTCAGGTTGTATCGCTGGGTTGGTTGCTATTACGCCAGCCGCTGGTTTTGTTGCCCCGATGCCTTCGGTAATTATTGGTTTGATTGCAGGTGTTGTTTGCTACTTTGCCGTAGCTGTACTCAAGGAAAAACTTGGTTACGATGATGCGCTTGATGCTTTTGGTGTTCATGGCATTGGTGGTACTTGGGGCGCTATCGCAACTGGCATCTGGGCTACGACGGAAGTCAATCCGGATGGTGCAAATGGTCTTTTCTATGGTGAGACTCATCTTTTTGTAGCTCAGCTTATTTCGATTGTAGTCGCTTATGCTTTAGCAATCGCTGGTACCTATATCCTCTTTAAGATTGTCAGCAGCTTTACTAGTATTCGGGCTGATGAGGCTGAAGAACTCACGGGTCTCGATATTGTCGAACATGGTGAGCGTGGTTATGCCCGTTCGGTACTGAGTGGCAGTCCAATGCTTGGCAGCTTTGAAGATTCAAGTGAGATGCTGGCTAATACAGTAATGAATGCAACGCAGAAAGGATAAGGTACGAGATCATGAAAATCACGAAGATAGAAATTATTACGCGTTCAAGCAAACTGGATGATCTCATGCGGGCCTTAAACGAAATCGGTGTGCTGGGCATGACGGTAAGTCAGGTATTTGGCTGTGGCTTGCAGCGTGGTCATCAGGAAGTCTACCGTGGCAAAAAATATGATGTTAATTTAGTTCCTAAGATAAAAGTAGAAACTATTGTTTGTGAAATACCAGTAGATAAAGTGTTGGAAACGGCACAAAAAGTTCTACGGACGGGTAACTATGGTGATGGTAAGATTTTTGTTACTGAACTTACTGATGCTGTAAGAATACGTACTGGACAGCATGGTCCAGACGCAATCAAAGATATCCCTGGCGAACATAAAGAAGCCTGATGGCTTAAAAACTAAAAATGCCTCAATTCATGGATCATCTCCTATATCTGCCGGGAGATGGTCCGTTTTTATTAGTTTTAGGGATATAGGATTCCGTTGGATGTCTTGCGGAGGGGGACAAATGTGCTAAACTGAACCCAAAACTAAGGATATGAAAGACAGGATTGACGATTGGCTAAAAAAATACGTATAATTAGTATACACTATTGGTCATTTTGGAGGTTTTTTTATGAGCAAGTTAACATTAGTAAAGGCTAAGGAAATTTTAGTTAAATATACTACAGAAGAACATTTATTTACCCATGCGGCAGCAGTTAGTGCAGCTATGGGAGCTATGGCCGAGCATTTTGGTGCGGATAAGGAGCATTGGGCGGCTATTGGTTATTTGCATGATGTAGATTATGAAAAATATCCTGATGAGCATTGTCATCATGTACGGGAGTTATTGGCACCTGAGGGAGTAGATGAAGAAGATATTAAGACGATTATTGCGCATGGTTGGGAGATTACGACGGATGAAGTTGAGCCTGTAAGTGATATAGCCAAGAGCTTGTTTACGGTAGATGAGCTTACGGGAATCATTCAGGCTTATGCTCTGATGCGTCCAGAAAAAATGAAAGGCATGGCGTTAAAATCGCTGAAAAAGAAGTTTAAGGATAAAAAATTTGCGGCAAAATGCAATCGCGATATTATAAAAAAAGGCTTTGCGATGTTAGGCATGGAACCAGGTGATGTTATGGAGTGCTGCATTAAAGGCATGAGTGAACATGCAGTTGAGCTTGGTTTTTAAGGAAAAGGTGATTTTATGGCAAAGGTTTTAATTGTAGGTGCTGGTCCAGCAGGCGTATCTGCTGCGATTTATGCTAAGCGTGGCGGTTTGGACGTGACAGTTTTAACTAAGGGGCAAAAAACAGGCGGTCTAGCTAAAGCTGAGTTAATTGAAAATTATTATGGCTTCGCCGAGCCGATATCAGGAGCTGAGCTGGAAGCGCATGGCATTGCTGGGGCAAAAAGACTGGGCGTAGATTTTGTTGAAGCTGAATTATTAGAACTTAATTTTAATGATGATTTTACTGGCTTTAAAGCAGCTACTAAAAATCAGACCTTTATGGCTGACAGTGTAGTATTGGCGGCAGGAGCAGCTAGAAAGAGCTTGAATGTGCCAGGCATCATGGAATTTGAAGGCAAAGGTGTCAGTTATTGCGCCATTTGCGATGCATTTTTTTATCGTGGCAAGACGGTAGCGGTAATAGGTGCTGGTGAATATGCTTTGCATGAAGCAACGGTACTGTTGCCACATGCGGCAAAGGTCATTATGCTGACTAATGGCGAAAAGCTTGCAGCCAAGGTTCCGGCAGGAATTGAAGTTAAATCCGAAAAGATAGCTGCGATAAAGGGCGATACTAGAGTAGAAAAAGTGGAATTTGCTGATGGCAGCTTGCTGGAGTTAGCTGGTGTCTTTATGGCTATTGGCACAGCTGGCAGTACCGAGCTGGCACGCAAAATTGGTGCTATTCTGGACAATAACAGTATAAAAGTTGATAGTAAAATGGCTACTAATGTACCGGGGCTTTATGCGGCTGGTGATTGTACAGGAGGGTTATTGCAAGTTGCCAAGGCTGTTTACGAAGGTGCGGTAGCAGGGCTTTCAGTAATAAAATATTTGCGGGAAAAAGCCAAGAATAAGGCTTGACCTTAAACAAAAGCCAGGGACTTTTATGCCCCTGGCTTTTGTGATACAATCAATTAATAGGAAAAAGATATGATTATATTTGCTGGTTCGTCAAATTATGGGGTGAAATATGATAAAATTGATTTTTTCGGATATGGATGGTACTTTGCTTGATGAAAACGGTAAGTTGCCAGTAGAATTTGCTGATTTGATGGCTAAATTAAAGGCACGCAATGTAGCATTTTGCCCAGCTAGTGGCAGGCAGTATTATTCATTAGCAGATAGTTTTGCTGAATATGCCGATCAGTTTATATTTTTAAGTGATAATGGTACTATGGTTCGTCAGCATGGGCAGGAAATATTCTCTAATGTAATGGATAAAAAGACGGCGATAGATTTATTAAATAGTGTTAATGATATTGCCGGTATCTACAATGTTTATTGTGGCAAAAAGAAGGCTTATTTGCTAAAAGCCAAAAATCCGCAAAAGTATATGGATGAATTAGGTAAATATTTTCGGACAATCGAATTAGTAGATGATTTTGCGGCAGTAGATGATGAACCCATTAAAACGTCATTTTTTACAGCGCAAGGTGATGCCGACACGAAGATATATCCGCTTTTTAAAGCGCAGGAAAAATCGATGCAAGTAGTGTTAGCTAGTGCTTATTGGGTTGATATTACCAATAAAGGTGCTAATAAAGGTTTGGCAGTAAAGGAAATTCAGCGACGGTTAAACATTCGTCCTGATGAATGTGCTGCTTTTGGGGATTACATGAATGATAAGGAAATGCTAGAAGCTGTCTACTATAGTTACGCTATGGCTAATGCTTATCCAGCCATAAAAGCTATCGCTAGATTTGAAGCACCAAGCAATGCTGAGCATGGGGTAATCAAGCAAATTGAAAAGCTTATAGCTGAAGGGCTATGCTAGTATTTAATGTAAATCAAATTTGATTTTAAGATTTTACCAAAACCTGAGAGTTAAAATACAGGTGTTAAATTATTTAACAGAAAAGGAGAATGTGCAATGCAGAAGAAAAAAATGTTAGCTATGGCTTTAGCCGGAGTAATGAGTTTTGGTGTCTATAGCACGGTCGTTATGGCAACAACCGAGGCAGCATCACATCATGAGAAAATTTATGCAGATGGTACTACTAATGAGTACAGTCATCGGATGCACGAAGAAGATGTCAAGCATAATCAGATTGTGCGCAGTATTAATTATGAACATCGCAAAGGCAGGATAAATGACAAAGAACATGCTAAGCAGCTTAAAGAAGAGCAACAGCGACATGATAAAGTAATGCGGGATATAAAAAGAGATTATGAAGCCCATAATCATCATAGAAGTAAATAATCATAAATAACTGGGACTGTGCCTTATGATATGCTCCCTATATAGCTTTCAGTGTTTTATTTCACTGTTCGCTATATAGGGAGCATATCATTATGGCGCAGTCTTTTTATTGCATATTATTTTTTTTGACGTTATAATTTAGTAGGAAAATAATGGTTAAGTATGCGTTTTTTCTATATTAAAATCCTAAAGCAAAGCAGGTGAAATTATGCCTTTAAAAGTAGATAATATGACTACGCACGGACCGTCACTTACTAGAGTGCATGATAATGATAAAGTAATTGATACTGATACTGATTTTAGCACTGAGCTGGCTAATCAAGAAGAGTCGCTGTCATCAGAGCAGTTAGACAAGTTATTAAAGCAGATTGATGAACAGGGAGCGAGACTCTCAAAGACTCCAACTTATGATGAATTAAAGGCTTATCGGACTTTAATCAAAAATTTTGTTGGTGAAGCCGTCAATAATATGTATGAATTACATACTCAATCAGGCTGGGATCGTATGGGCAGACAGAAGGTATATACGACCGTTCGCAAAATTGACAAAAAGTTAGAAGAAATGGCTGAAAAAATTCGGTTAGGGCAGTCAAAGCAGCTGGATATAATTGCTAGTCATGATGCAATTCGTGGGTTGTTAGTGGATCTGTATATGTGATGGATATTAAATGGGAAGATATTATAGGTCATAGTGAGCAAAAAAAACAGTTGCAGCTGATGTTGCGGGACTCAAGGCTGCCACATGCATTATTATTTGCTGGACCTGCTGGTATTGGCAAAAAAAGGCTTGGCCGGGCCTTGGCAGCTGCGATATTGTGTTTAAATGATAGTTTGCCTTGTGGCAAATGCGATTCTTGTCGGCAAATGGTCCTAGAGCAGCATCCGGATTATTATGAAGTATTGCCAGAAAAGCGAGATAAATCAGCTGGTATTATTCGCATAGAACAAATTCGCGATATGCAGTTAAAGGCAGGTAAGCGGCCGGTTTTAGCTACGAGTTGCGTTATTTTAATAGATGATGCTGAATTGATGAATGAAGCTGCTGCTAATAGTTTATTGAAGACTTTAGAGGAACCCGAAGGTAACGCTACATTTATACTAATCACGAGCGCGCGCAGTTCATTATTAGATACTATTATTTCCCGTTGTATGCTGTTTAGTTTTGGGATGCTGCCAATAGCTTCAATGCAAGCAGAATTGCAAAAAAGAGGTCTGTCAGTTACTGAGGCTTCGAAGCTTGCGTCATTAGCGGATGGCAGTCTCGGACAGGCTTTGAATTTGTATGAAAATGGCGGATTAAAGCTTAGAGCTGATGCTTGGCAAATTTTAGTTAAATTGCCAGCCTTTTCGATGGAGGATGTTTGGGCGCAGACCAAAATTATGAGCGAGTTTAAGCGGGATACGCTAAACGAGTGGTTGATGTATTTTAATATGCTGCTGCGAGACATGCTGATTCTATATGATGCTGGTGCAAGCACGCTTTTATATAATAAGGATATGCGGGAAGAACTGGCAGCTGTTTTGCCGAATTATCCGCAAAACAAGGTTTGGTATATGTTGAAAGAAGTAAGCGAGTTGCAGCATCGGTTAACGGCCAATGTTAATTTGCGCTTACAATTAGAAGGATTTTTTATACGCATACTGTGAGTATAATTTTTTGATAGCAGGAGGTAAATTTTGCAAACAATAATTGGTGTTCGTTTTAAAAAAGCTGGTAAGATATATTATTTTGGGCCAGGAAATCTGACTATAAATAAAGATGATCGGGTAGTAGTAGAAACAGTGCGTGGAATAGAATGTGGTTTAGTTGTACTTGGTCCACGGGAAGTTGATGACAGTCAAATTACGCCACCTTTAAAAATAGTACATCGAGTAGCTAATGAGGAAGATTTACAGCGATTAGCTAATAATAAAAAGCTGGAAGCGGAAGCTTTTGGTATTTGTGAAAAGAAAATTCAAGAACATGAATTGCCGATGAAGCTTATTGAAGTAGAATATACTTTTGATATGAATAAAATAATTTTCTATTTTACGGCTGATGGGCGGATTGATTTTAGAGAGCTAGTTAAGGATTTGGCAGCTGTCTTTAGAACCCGTATTGAGCTTAGGCAAATTGGTGTTAGAGATGAAGCCAAATTGATGGGGGGTATTGGTTGCTGCGGCCGGCCTTTGTGCTGTGCTATGTTTTTAGGTGATTTTGAGCCGGTCTCTATAAGAATGGCTAAAGATCAGAATCTTTCGTTGAATCCAACTAAGATTTCAGGTATTTGTGGACGTTTGATGTGCTGTTTGAAATATGAAAATGACTGCTATTGCGAGAACTGTCATAAACAGCCAAAGAAGGTTGTAGCACCAGCGCAGGGCAGCCGTGTCGTATCAATGGAAGGCGAAGGCAAAGTAATTTCTTTAAATCAGCAGCGCCGGACAGCGACAATTTTGCTTGACAATAATCGAACCATTGTAGCCTCCTGGGAAGATGTTATCGAACAGGAGGAAGATGATACGGATAATATAATTGTGGATAATAATGATTATTTGACAGCGGCAATTGAAGATGGTTCTGATAGTGAAGAAAAAAATAATGCTAAGAATTATAGTCGCAAGAGAAAAAAACACGATGATATTGAAGGCGGAAAAGCTGATAAACGCAATCGCAGCAAGAAAATAAGACCACGTAACGAAAAAGCAAGAAGGGATAACAAGCCGCGACGGGAACGGCGTCCACGAGCTTTTAAGGAACGTCGGGAGCAAAATGAGCGCAAAGCCAATATGGATGAGCAGCAATGAAAAAGGTCGAGCTAAAAGCTAATGAACGCCTAGATGATTTGATGTACCAAGGTCGGCATATAATTCAAAATACACAGGAATTTTGTTTTTCGCTTGATGCCGTGTTATTAGCGCATTTTATGTCTTATAAAAGCCGGCAAAAAGTATTAGATCTTGGCACTGGAACTGGCGTTATGCCACTTTTAATAGCTGATGCCGTAGCAAGAGTCGATGCTATAGAAATAAGTCCCGTAATGGCCGAATTAGCTGCGCGAAATGTGGCTATGAATGAATTGGAAGATAAGATTTTTGTTCGCCAAGGTGATTATCGCAGTATAAAAGAATTATATCAAGCAGAATCATTTGATGTGGTTTTGGCTAATCCTCCCTATAGACCAGTAGCACATGGACAGGTAAATAAAATGTCTGGTGTTGCTAGAGCGCGGCATGAGTTTACAGCTACCCTAAAGGATGTAGTGGCTGCAGCTCGTTATGCCTTGCGGTTTGGTGGACATTTTGCTATGGTTCATCTGCCGGAGCGTTTAGGTGAAATAATGGTAGCTTTGCACGAAAAGCAAATGGAAGCTAAGCGTTTGCAAATGGTTCAGCCTAAGGGGGGGAAAGCTCCTAATATGATGCTGATAGATGCTGTGGTGGGAGCTGCTGCTGGTGGCTTAAAAGTGTTGCCACCGCTGATTGTGCATGATGATGCTGGCAATTACACTGAGACTATTAGAAAAATTTATGGAATGGAAGGCTGAACATGAGTATAACGGATAGTAATGAATATGGTACGTTGTATCTTTGTGCGACGCCAATTGGCAATTTAGAGGATATGACTTATCGGGCAGTGCGTATATTAGGTGAGGTCGAATTGATAGCTGCTGAAGATACTCGTCATACACGGCAGCTGTTGACGCATTTTGCGATACATACTAAGCTTACAAGCTACCATGAGCACAATAAATTCACCAAGGGACCGGAGCTTATCGACTACTTGCATTCAGGCAAAGATTTAGTTTGTGTAAGTGACGCTGGTTTGCCAGGAATATGTGATCCAGGCAGTCATTTAGCTGAGTTGGCAATTGCGCAGGGCATAAGGGTGTCACCCTTGCCAGGTGCTAATGCAGGGCTTTCGGCGCTTATTTGTTCCGGATTAGATACGACGTTATTTACTTTTGTGGGTTTCTTGCCAAGAACAGCAAAAAAACAACAGGAAAAGCTTAGTCAGGTGCAAGATTATGCAGGAACGCTGATATTTTATGAGGCACCGCATCATTTAAAGGGAACATTAAGGGCAATATATTCCGTGCTCGGTGATAGAAAAGCCGTATTAGGACGAGAGCTTACGAAAAAGTTTGAGGAGTTCAGGCGAGGTACGTTAAGTGAACTGCTGTCGTATTATGAGAGCGAGACGCCACGCGGTGAATTTGTAATTTTGGTCGCGGGCACTAGTGAAAATGAAACTAAAGCTGAACCAATAATCAATGCAAGTCCAGTTGAGCTATGTCAAAAATTTATAGCTGAAGGCATGGATAAAAAAGAAGCTATGCGAAAAACAGCCAAAATGCTAGGTATTAGCCGACGTGAGGTATATAAATCTTTATTAGCGGAAGATTAGTGCTTGGCCAAGGTGAATTAAATATTGAGACCTTAGTTCGTAAAAGGACAGGGTCTTGTTTTTTGCCCTTGGCAAAACTTGAATAATGGCGTTAGAAGGCGTTATAATTAAAAGCAGATTTGAGCCTGAATCATTAGCAGGCTTTTTATGGAAAGGGGACTATTTTTCATGACTGAAAAAAAACCATTTTATATTACAACACCGATTTATTATCCTAGTGCTAAATTGCATATTGGTCATGCATATTGCACTACGATTGCTGATGCAATCGCGCGGTATAAGCGTTTGGCAGGTTTTGATGTATTCTTTTTGACGGGTTCTGATGAGCATGGTCAAAAAATTCAGCAAAAAGCTGAAGCTGCTGGTATTAAACCTATTGAATATACGGATAAAATCGTAGCAGGCTTCCAGAATTTATGGCAGAAGCTGAATATCAGCAACGATGATTTTATTAGAACCACGCAAAAACGTCACGAAAAAGTAGTTCAGGAAATTTTTAAGCGTATTTATGCTAAAGGTGATATTTACAAAGGCGAGTACAAAGGTCTTTATTGCACGCCTTGTGAAAGCTACTGGACAGAACATCAATTAGATGAGAATGGCTGTTGCCCTGATTGTCATCGCCCAGTGCAGGAGGTAGCTGAGGAAGCATATTTCTTTAAAATGAGTAAATATGCTGACAAGGTACTAAAATATATTGAGGAAAATCCGGAATTTATTCAGCCAGTATCCCGTCGTAATGAGATGATTAATTTTATAAAGCAGGGATTGGATGACCTTTGCATATCCCGTACATCGTTTGATTGGGGCATACCGGTTCCAACCGATCCGAAGCATGTTATTTATGTATGGTTTGATGCACTGACTAATTATTTAACACCTATTGGCTTCTTGGATGATAAAGAAAAATTCCAGAAGTTCTGGCCAGCAGATCTGCATTTGGTTGGCAAGGAAATTGTACGTTTCCATACAATTATTTGGCCATGTATTTTGATGGCACTTGATTTGCCATTACCGAAAAAAGTATATGGTCATGGCTGGCTGATAGTAGATGGCGACAAGATGTCAAAATCAAAAGGCAATGTTGTCGATCCGATTGGCTTAATTGATGAATTCGGGGCCGATGCAATCCGGTACTTCCTGCTTAGAGAAATAAATCTGGGTCAGGATGGTAATTTCTCACGGGATGCGCTTATTCAGCGAATAAACTCGGATTTGGCTAATGATTTAGGCAATCTTTTACATCGTACGCTTAATATGACCATCAAATTCCAGGATGGGGTGGTTTTGGCACCACAAGGTGAAAGTGAAGTTGATAAATCACTTAAAGCTGATGCTTTGAATACAGTTAAGTCCTTTAAAGATAATATGGATAAAATGGAATTATCGCTTACGATTAAAACGGTATGGGCTTTTATAAGCCGAGCTAACAAATATATTGATGAAACGGCACCTTGGGCTTTGGCAAAAGATCCTGCTAAGAAACAGGAATTGGCCAATGTTATGTATAACCTGATTGAAGCCTTGCGTCACATAAGCGTGCTCGTGGCACCATTTATGCCGACCACTGCTAAGAAAATATGGGAGCAGCTGAATATACCACAGGATTTTGCCAGCTTGCAGCTCAGCGATATTGAAGGCTGGGATGGAACGCCGGCTAATATGAAAGTTGGCAAACCGGAGCAGCTTTTCCCGCGTATCGAAGTGAAAAAAAATGATTGAGCTGGTAGATACTCATACCCATTTAAATGATGCTAAATTTGCTGGTGAGGAGCAAGCAGCTATCGAACGGGCAAAATTGGCAGGGATTACGAAAATCATTAATATGGGCGATACCATGGAGTCTTCGACTAAAGCTGTAACCTTGGCCAGGCAATATGATGGTGTGTTTGCAGGCGTCGGGATTCATCCTGAGGAAGCCTATGAAATGACACAGCAGGATGATGATGTCTTAGTCGCATTTGCCACTGAGCCTAAAGTAGTGGCTATTGGTGAAATCGGTCTTGACTATTATTGGGAAAAAGATGAGGCAAAAAGGCTATTGCAGCAACGCATATTTATTCGTCAGCTGGATTTAGCTCGCAATTTGCATTTGCCAGTTTGCGTTCATGATCGTGAAGCCCATGGTGATACGATGGCTATTTTAAAAAAAGAGGGTCAAGGGATAAGCGGTGTTATGCATTGTTTTTCCGGCAGTATGGAAATGGCGCAGGATCTTTTAAAAATGGGCTGGTATATCGGGGTCGATGGTCCGTTGACATTTAAAAATGCAGCTAAGCTGCCGGCTATAGTAAAAAGCTTTCCCTTAGAACGCATTTTATTAGAAACAGATGCACCATATATGGCACCTGTACCTATGCGCGGCAAGCGCAATGAACCGGCTTTTATCCGTTATATAGGTGAGAAAGTCGCTGAAATCAAGGGCATAACGCTTTCTGAGGTAGCGAAACAAACTTCAGAAAACGCTATGGAGCTTTATGGCGTTTAAACCCCGGAAATATTGATTTTTACACTAAAGTGGTGAACACCTTTATCAAAATAGGGTTCACTGCTTTTTTAATCCCATTTTTCATCATATTTTCAGCCTAAAGTGGGAGAATTATACCATCAAATTTGACAAGCATATTGCCTCATGATATACTTCTAACCGTTCTTCACTAGATTTTGAAGGGGGCTTTTAATGAGTTGGCTAAAAAAAGTAACATTTAATTATACCGAACGCAAAGTATTGCTATGTGTGATGCTCACAGCAATGCTGCTTATTACGGCTGGTTTTACTCGTAGTACATTACCAGCTAATATGCATCAAGTAACAATATCGTATGATGGCAAGACTATTACTAAAACTACAGCCCATACTAGTCCGGATTATATTTTGGCTAGGGCCGGTGTGAAACTTAGCGCCAATGATGAATACCGCTTGGAAAAAGTGGATGATAAGAATACTAAAATAACAGTTTACCGTGCGGTTCCGGTAATTGTATCGTATAATGGTCAAACAACAGAGGTTATGACCAGTAAGCAGACCGTAGGCGACGCCCTTATCGAGCTGGGCTACAACCTGGAAGATGTTGAAGCAAATCCAGGGGTGGAGGCGAAAATTCAGGATAACCTAAATATAGCAGTAAACGATAGTGCTGCCAAAATTAAGGCAGTGCAAGAGGAACGTGAAGAACTTAACAAAACTAAAATAAGTACCGAATATGGCAATCGCAGTTACCGTGAAGTATATACTATGGAAGCAACTGCTTATCTGCCAACTGATGGTGGCGGAGCTGGAATAACGGCAATGGGAATACCGGCTCGTCATGGTGTAGTAGCCGTAGATCCAAGTATTATTCCACTAGGGTCTAGAGTATATATACCAGGATATGGTGAAGCGATAGCTGCTGACACTGGCGGTGCTATTTACGGTGATCGTATTGATTTATGTATGGAAACTTATGGCGAAGCGATTAATTTTGGTCGACGCTATGTTACAGTTTACGTATTGGATTGAGAAAATAATTCAACAGAGACTTTTGGCAGTCAGTACACTGCTGAAAGTCTTTTTGTTTGTCAGCAGTATATTTTTAAACATTGCTCACTAAAATATGCTATAATGAATTGCAATTATATATATTAATTGGCGAAAATATTTATGAAAGAGAATGAAAGCTAATGGAACGAAGCAGGACAGTCGCTGCGACCAAGAAACTAATTCGTGAGTATTATGAATTTGGCAATGTTATTGAGATAAGTCGTATGCTTACGGATGACGCGATTGCCTTTGGCATAAAGTCAGAAGAATATGTTGTAGGCAAGTATAGTATCGAACGTTTTTTGCGTAAAATGCATCGATTACTAGAAGCCTGTCGGGTAAATAAAATGAGTTGCGTGGAAATACCAACTAGGGATGGAGCTACCATGCGGCTAAACATAGTTTATTCGACTAATGACAGGATGCGCAATATGCAGCAGGTTATGGTTATGTATCGGGATACTCCGGAGGGACCGCTCATAAATGGCTTGCATTTTCAGCGTGATGTGCGCCATGAGCTCACTTATCGGATGGTGAGTTCGCAAATTCTGAATCGTGGGGAAAATGGCGATGGGTCAATGGATGAAGTTATGAAAATGGTTTCATCTTACGTAAATTGTGCCTATGTTCAATATCATCCGGATGGTCATTTGATTATGGACTATTATAGTGACGAGCTGTGGCGTATGCTTGGCTATGAAAATAGTGGTGAGTTCACTAGTGGCTTTCAACAGCAATTGGCGCGATTGGTGCATGAGCAGGATTTGGCGGCTAGTCGTGAAGAAATAAAACGACAGCTTTTAAGTGGTGACAGCTATCAGGTAGAATATCGTTTGCGTCGTCAGGACGGGAATTATATCTGGTGTATGGAATGTGGACGGTACTTTTTAGATAAGCAAACCGGAGTTGGTACATTTAATGCTGTTATTACCAATTTATCACCGTTAAAGCAGACGCATGCTAATATTTTATACAATCTGCGACATGACAGATTGACTAAACTTTACAATAAAAAAGCTTTTTGCCGGCGGACAGCTGAGATTATAGCGCAATATCCGAATGTTGAATTTGAGGTTATGCGGCTCAATATAGCTAGATTTAAGGTGATAAATGATTTATTTGGTGAAGAAAATGGTGATCGGCTGTTAAAATATGTAGCGCAGTTTTTTAAAAGCATTAAATTGGATCCTTGTGTTTATGGCCGGCTTTATGCAGATAATTTTATCGTTTGCTATCCAACCAAAGGTAACGTACGTGGACATTTAATAAATTCATTGCAGATGTTAGCTGAATCATTTGCCTTGGATTATCGTATTGATTTTTATTTTGGTGTTTATACGGTAAAGGATCGCGAATTATCAGTTACGACTATGCTGGATAGGGCCTCGATGGCATTAGCTAAATCATCAACCAATGCTTTGATGGTTTGTGGTGAATATAGCGATGATATGCGCAGCGGAATTGTTAATGAGCAGGTTATCGTCAATAATATGCAAGGCTCGTTAGAACGGGAAGAATTTATTGTTTATTTGCAGCCTAAATATGAATTAATGAGTGAGAAGATCGTCGGCGCGGAGGCATTGGTACGCTGGTTGCATCCCCAGTTAGGTTTTGTCTCGCCAGCGCGGTTCATTCCCATTTTTGAGCAGAATGGTTTCATTTACCAGTTGGATAAGTATGTTTGGGAAAAGGCATGTCAGTTGCTCCGAGGGGATTTGGACAAGGGAAGGCCAGTATTGCCAATATCAGTTAATGTATCAAGGATAGATCTTTACAGCCCGAATATAGTGCAAACGTTTGAAGATTTAGTGAAAAAATATGATATTCCGCCACGGCTATTGGAATTAGAGCTGACGGAAAGCGCGTATGTAGAAAATCCTCAGCAGATAATTGAAATTACTAAAGAATTACAAAATAAGGGATTCCCTATTTTGATGGATGATTTTGGCAGCGGGTATTCGTCCCTTAATATGTTAAAAGATATGCCAGTTGATATTTTAAAAATAGATTTAAAATTCTTATCTAGTGCGCAGAAAGAGGATAATGGTCGTGGTGGCAATATCTTAAATTCGGTAGTGCGCATGGCTAAATGGCTGCATATTCCGGTAATAGCTGAGGGCGTTGAAAGCCAGCAACAGGTAGATTTTTTGCGCACTATTGGTTGTGAATGTGTCCAAGGGTACTTTTACTCCAAGCCAGTACCGATAGATGTTTATGAGGATTTAGTTGATAAAGGCCATCAGGAAATGGCTACGGCAGTTCATTTAAATTCCAATGATACGGCTGACATGATGACGATGTCAGCGCAGCTTACGATACTTTTTAATAGCTCAGTAGGAGCAATTGGTTTATATGAACTTATTGGCAGGGATCTTGAGATATTAAGGGCTAATGATGGTTATTTCAAGATGTTTGGTGATTCGCGGCAGCATGTTTATAGTCCGCATAATGACATAGCCAAGCGTATATTAGCCGAAGACAGAGCTAAATTCTGGCAGGCAGTTGAAAATGCTAAGACGGATCATGAAATAAAAGAAGTAGTATATCGCCGGCAATGCACCGATGGACGGGTCTTGTGGCTGCGCACCCGCGTAAGTATTATTTATACTGAGGAGCAGCGAACGCTTTTATACTTGGTTATGGAAGATATTAGTGCGCTGGCTAATGAACGCGAACGTTTGCGTTCGATTATGAATGAGTTGCGGGAGCTGGCACCAGAAAAGATAGCTAAATTAGAAGACGATTTGGATAGTGCTTTAAACTAAAGGGGAGTTTTTGATGGCAGAAAAAATAAAGCCAGCGTTATTGCAATTTTTAACGCCAGGAGAAGCTCCTTTTAAAATATTGGTAGTAGAGAGTCTTTATTATCTGCCGGAAATTATAAAAATGTTACCTGAGGCAGAAATTTATGCGGTAGCTAGTGAAAAAGACGCTATGGAAAAATATGCGGCAATAGCTTATCAGGTGAATTTTTGGCAAATAGATTATCGCTCGGAAAAATTACCTTTTGCTAAGGAATTTTTTGATTATATAATTTCGGATTTGACTTTGGAACAGGCAGGAAATCCGCAGGATATAGCGGCTGGGTTTTCAACTTATTTGAAAGAAACCGGTTCGTTTTTAACTAGTTTTCGAAATATCAGGCATTGGTCACAGTTAAAAAATTTAATTGATGGGCACTATTATAATGTAGTAGCTAGACTATATGCCAAACCTGAGTTTGAACGGCTTTTGTATGCGTCATATTACAAAATGGTTTATATGCTGCCACAAGTAAATGCCGCTTTAGATGATACTGTAGCCAAATTGCAGAAATTTGGTTTTGAAAATATTCATGATGATTTAAATACTGAATTTTGGCTGGTAAAGGCAGATAAATCGATGCCAGAGCTGTCTTTGTTAAAATCTATGTATAGTAAAAAAGAGCGTAAAGAGTTAGCAAAAATACTGCATCGCATAGAATATGATGTAGCAGCCGAGGCGGCTTGTCAACGCTTTTGGCAGCTTTGGCAAGAGCTAGGTTTATTTCCAGATTATATAGCTAATTTTGTCAAACAGGCGGTATATCATCCTGAGCGATTTTATGAATGTTTGGGTAAAAATTCGTTAGCAAAGCTAAATAATATACTGCAAATGGTAGTGGCCGCTAAAAAATTGGCTACAACAGCTAAGGAATTGGCAGAACTGATGGACTTAGAACAAAAACTGCAAAATTTTGCTGGCAGAAAGGCGTAACTATGGATAAGGCTATAGATAACAAAAAGGCAGCTTTTATTACCTGCGTAAATAGTGATGAATGGTATAATGAATGCCGGCTATATTTAGAGCATCTAAAGGTTCCGGCAGGGATGACAGTGGAATATTTGCCGATAAAAGGGGCACCGTCTATGTGCGCGGGCTATAATAAAGGAATAGAGCAAAGCAATGCCAAATATAAAATCTATTTGCATCAGGATACGCTAGTGGTAAATAAAAATTTATTGGCAGATTTGTTGAAAATATTTGCTGATGAAAGCATAGGCGCAGTAGGCGTCATTGGCTGCCGTTCATTGCCGAAAAGCGGTGTCTGGTGGGATGGCTTGCGTACTTATGGGCGGGTGCTTCATGCCTGTGAGCCGGAAAGTGTGGTAGATTCGCATTGCCGGGAGCCTGAGGGAGCATGGCAGGAAGTAGAAGCAGTTGATGGCTTATTTATTGCTACCCAATATGATGTTGGCTGGCGACAGGATATCTTTACCGGCTGGCATCTTTATGATACTAGCGAATGTAAGGAAATGCAGCGTCACGGTTATAAGGTCGTAGTGCCAAATCAGCAAGCTGATTTTTGGTGTATCCATTGTCCAAAAGAAAAACCGCTGGCAGCTGAATACAAAGATTATCAAAAAGCCTTTGTCCGTGAATACGGGAAGGAACTTAATCCTGAGGTATAGAATAAAAATAATAGCAAAATAATTATTATTTTTATTAGCAAAAGTGGTGGGAGTTTTAGTTAATGAGTCATGAAAAGCATGATACGTTAAATTGGCTTAATTTAGCCGATAAATTTGCTAGAGATGGCGATCCTAAGGGAATGAGGGCTTGCGCTAAAGAATTATGGCAGCTAGATGCTGAGAATATGGATGGTGCAGCTATTATGGCTGAGTCGGCACTTTATATGGGAAGCTACGACGAGGCTCGTATTTTGGTGCAGGAAATCTTACACAAGCATAAGAAGCATTTGCGTGGCCGGCTGGTTAAAGCCGGTTTGGCTGCGGCTAAATTTAAGCTTGATGAGGAAATACCAGAGCTTCGTGCGCTTATAACTGATACAGAAAGCAAGCGTCAGGCATTAGATAAGGATGATGCTTACTATGATGTTTTGGTATATATATTGCAAAAGGCTCGCGCGTGGCTGGCTGATGCTGACTATTTGGCAGCAGCACCGCAGGAAGCAGCAGCGGAGCTCTTGGCTTATAGCGGGCTTTGTACAGATAACGAAGAAAAAGCAGCTGCCTACAGTAAATACTTATTTATGCGCAATTATCGGGAGCAATCGCTCATTGAAAGTTTGAATGAAGCGAAAAAATACGAGACAATTTTGGCTGTAAAGCCCTATGTGCACGACAATGTAAAAAAAATCCCGCATAAAAAGCTGAAAATAGGCTATATATCGCCAGATTTTCGTGAACATGCGGTAGCTTCTTTTGTTGAACCATTGCTAAAAGATTTTAATGGCGATAGCTTTATGATTTTTGCTTATGCTACTGGCAAAAAAGATTTAGTTACCAAGCGTTTGCAAAACAAATTGGTGAATTGGCGTGACCTTCGCGGGCGCAGTCCGCGTTCAGCAGCAAGGATAATAGCAGAAGATGAGCTGGATATTTTAGTTGACTTAGCAGGACATACCCAAAACAGCAGTCTGCCTATAATGGCTTACAGACCAGCACCATTGCAATTAGCGGGTATTGGTTATATGAATACAACTGGTCTTGGTGTAATAGATTATTTTTTATCAGACGAAATATGTCTGCCTAGTGGTGATAGTGCTGCTAGCGGGTTTTCTGAGCAGATACTAAGACTTTCCCATTCGCATCTTTGTTATGCGCCAGGGATAGTTCGGCAAATGCCAGCGGCAGGGTTGGAAGCGCCCTGTATTAGTAATGGCTATGTGACTTTTGGCAGTTTTAATAATTTTGCTAAGGTAACTGATGGCACATTGCTTTTATGGCGGAGTATTTTAGATCAAGTTAAAGATTCTAAGCTGATTATTAAAGGCAAGATTTGCAGTATATCATCTGGACAGGATATTGTAAAAAAGCGTTTAAAAAGACTGGGGGTTGATTTGGCAAGAATAGAGCTTCGCCCGTACAGTCCTAATTATTTGGAAGAGTATCGTGATATTGATATAGCTCTGGACACTATGCCATATAATGGCGGTATTACCACCTGCGAAGCACTTTATATGGGGGTACCAGTCATCAGTATGCGTGGCCGGACGCATGGTTCGCGGTTTGGGGCGTCGATTTTAATAAATGCTGGGGTAGAAGAACTGGTCACGGGAAGTGATATAAATTATGTTCGCCGGGCTATACAGCTAGGCAATTCGCCAGAGCTTATCGGGGCATATCATTCAGGATTGCGAGCAAATATGAAAAAATCATGGCTTATGAATGGCAAAAACTATATGAAAGAATTGGAATTACTTTATAGTCAGATATGGCAAAATTTTTGCATAATATAAAAAAGTCCTTGCTTTTAGTTTAAAATTAATCTATACTTAAATAGTAGACGTTCTTTTTTCTTGGCGTATTCTATCACAGGGGACACAGGGATAGCGGACATCTAATATTATTTACTTTCTAGTAGTAAGGGGATTATCGTATGGCTTTCGAAGACAAGACACTCGTATGTAAAGAATGTGGTAAAGAGTTCACGTTTACCGCTGGTGAACAGGAATTCTACGCTGAGAAAGGTTTTGAAAATGAGCCGGCACGTTGCCGTGATTGCCGTGACAAACGTCGTCGCAGTCGTGATGGTGGCGAGCAGCGTCAGATGTATAAAGTAGTTTGTGCTGAATGTGGCAAAGAGACGGAAGTTCCGTTCGAGCCGAAAAATGATCGTCCGGTTTATTGCCGTGACTGCTTCAATAAAAGAAAAGCAGATTAACATTTAAAATCTTGCAGTTTTTATATCACATGATATAATTATATTGTGCGTGAGCAATGGAGCTTGGATGCATATCCGAGCTCCATTTGTTTAGTTATAAAATTTTGAGAGGATGGTAATTCCATGAAGATGAAGAAATTATTCACCTTGGCTGCTGTTTGTGCATTTTCCATTTTTGCCTTAGCTGGCTGTGGTGGCAGCAATAGTGCTAGCTCTGGCAGTGGTTCGGGCGCAAAGGTATTAAAAGTTGGTTCGTCGATTGACTTTGCACCGTTTGAATTTCAGGATGAGACACAGAAAGAATATCAAGGGTTTGATATGGATCTTATCCGGGCTATTGGTAAAGAAATGGGCTGTGAAGTTGAGATTCAGAATCTTGGCTTTGATGGTCTTATCCCAGCTTTGCAAGGCAAGAATATCGATGTTGCTATCTCTGGTGTGACCATAAATGATGAACGTAAGCAGAATGTACTTTTCTCAGATCCGTACTATCAGGCAGGTCTTACGATGGTAGTTCGCAGTGATGAACAGGCTATCCATAAATTTGCTGATCTTAAGGGCAAAAAAGTAGCAGTTCAGATTGGTACGACTAGTGCTGAGGAAGCCAAGAAAATTGAAGGCGTTCAGGTAAAAGAACTTAATACACCGGCTGATTGCTTTATGGAACTTAAGGCTGGTGGTGTTGATGCAGTTATAAATGACCGTCCAGTTAATGATTATTACATTGTTAAAAATGGTGCTCAGGGCGTAAAGGCTCTTGATGAGCGTTTGACGGCTGAGGACTATGGTATTGCTGTAGGTAAAGACAATAAAGAACTGCAAGAAAAAATTAATGCTGCTTTAAAGAAAATTAAAGAAAATGGCGAGTATGACAAAATTTACGCTAAATGGTTTGGCGAGAAAAAATAATCATATTTGTTGCATAAAAACACACCAGCTTTTGGCGCTGGTGTGTTTTTGCTTTTTTGAAAAATATATGGCGCCGAGTATATTTACCCTTGGCAAAAAGTAAGTATTTGCGTTATAATGTCTAATGGTTATTTGTGCAGATTAACGGCAAAGGCCAATGAATAATATTACAAGCTCTATCGCAAGGATAAGGTGAAAAAAGATGGATTTTAATTTTAATTTGGTAGTACAATCATTCCCGTTACTGCTTATGGGGGCAGGTATTACCATCAAGATTACAGCAATGTCAGTAACTGTAGGTATCATTATTGGTCTAATAATGGGCGTGGCTAGACTTTGCCGTATCAAAATATTTCGGCTGATTGCCGCTATTTATGTTGATTTTTTCCGTGGCACGCCACTTTTAGTGCAGATATTTTTAGTTTATTTTGCACTGCCACTATTAACAGGTCAGCGCAGCGATCCTTATGTTGCAGCTATCAGCGCTTGCGGTCTGAATTCAGGTGCTTATGTGGCGGAAATATTCCGTTCCGGTATGCAATCTATTGATAAAGGACAGATGGAAGCTGGTCGGTCGCTGGGAATGACATGGGTTCAGACTATGCGTTATATCATCATACCGCAGGCCTTTAAACGAGTTATTCCTCAGCTAGGTAATGAATTTATCGCACTTTTAAAAGATTCATCGTTGGTTTCAGTAATCGGCTTTGAAGAACTTACTCGTCGTGGTCAGCTTATAATTGCCAAAACCTATGCTTCGGTGGAAATATGGACGTGTGTAGCAATTATTTATTTATTTATGACGCTTACTATTTCCCGTTTGGTAGCTTATTTGGAGTGGAGGTACAAAACAGATGATAAGCATTGAAAATTTGCATAAATCATACGGTGAGGTCAAGGTTTTGCAGGGGATTGATCTAGAAATTGCCGAAAAAGAGGTCGTAGCTATCATAGGACCATCTGGTTCTGGTAAAAGCACGCTGCTTCGTTGTATGAATTATCTTGAGGAGCCAACCGAGGGCACGATTTCGGTTGATGGTATTTTGCTTGATGGTGAAGCTAATATCAATAAAGTACGCGAAGAAGTTGGTATGGTATTTCAGCGGTTCAATCTTTTTCCGCACATGACGGTATTGCAAAATATCATGCTGGCACCAATAAAAGTACGGCATGTGGCAAAGGCCGAAGCAGAAGCTGACGCTAGAAAATTGTTAGCTAGAGTTGGTTTGGCTGATAAAGCTGAAAATTATCCCGAGCAGCTATCAGGTGGTCAGCAGCAGCGTGTAGCCATAGCTAGGGCATTAGCTATGAAACCTAAAGTGATGTTATTTGATGAACCGACATCAGCGCTGGATCCAGAAATGGTTGGTGAGGTTTTAGATGTTATGCGCAGTCTTGCTAGTGAAGGTATGACAATGGTTATTGTTACGCATGAAATGGGATTTGCCCGTGAAGTTGCTGATAGGGTGCTGTTTGTAGCTGATGGGCATATAACAGAGCAGGGAACGCCTAAGGAAGTCTTTGAACATCCGCAGGAAGAGCGGACGAAGAATTTTTTGTCCAAGGTGTTGTAATAATTTATATAATTGCTGATAGGCGTATGTATGAACAAAAGCGATAAATGCATGAGGAAAAATAAAAGTATTGTTAGCAATGGGCTTTTTTCAATCGGTTGACATTTGTCTTTTTGATACGTATAATTGAACACAGGTCATGTTATATAGTGACAAGGGTTATATCGTATTAGGAGGAATCTCTATGGTTGGAAAAGTTAAATGGTTTAGCGCCGAAAAGGGTTATGGTTTTATTTCCCGTGAGGACGGCGATGATGTTTTTGTTCATTTTTCCGCTATCAATGATGAAGGATTCAAAACACTGAATGAGGGGCAGGAAGTTGAATTCGATGTTGTTGAGGGTGCACGTGGACCGCAGGCAGCTAACGTTGTAAAGACTGCCTGATAAAGCAAATTAATAACTGGGCCTTCTCTTTTGGGAGAGGGCTTTTTTGTTTGCAAAAATAAACTATGGAAAATTTCAGATATTTTATTTTAAAAAGAAGGGATTATATTATTTATGACGAATAATACCAATATAACCTGAAAGACAGGTTTAATTGATAATAACCGTGACTAAGTCACGGCATAATAAGAAAGGGGATGTGTCGTATGGCAACATTCACTGTAAGAGGCAAAAACGTCGAAATTACTCCTTCCCTGCGTGAATACGTGGAGAAACGTGTTGGCAAAGTAACTAAATACTTTGATAACGTAGGTAACATCACGGTGCTTTTGTCGGTATCGAAAGAGCGTCACATCGTAGAGGTAACGGTTCCGATTCAGGGAGGCGTCCTGCTGAGAGGCGAGGAAGCAACAATGGATATGTATACATCCATTGACCTGGTGGTAGAGAAATTGGAGCGTCAGATCCATAAACAAAAAACGAAATTAGCTCGTCGTTTCCGTAGTGGCGGCTTTAAGGCAGAGGCTTTCAAAACCGCACCAGCTGTACCGGAAACAGCTGAAGATGATGGTGAGTACAAAGTAGTGAAAACTAAACGCTTCGTGGTAAAACCGATGGATGTGCAGGAAGCTATTATGCAGATGAATTTGCTTAATCATAACTTCTTTGTGTTCCGTGATGCTCAAACTGAAGAAGTGAACGTAGTTTATCGCCGCAATGATGGTAACTATGGTTTGATTGAATCGGATAATTAAATAGTAATTGAAAACAAAAATTAACTCCTTAGGTTTTTATTACTTAAGGAGTTAATTTTTGTTATTATATTTTAGATTTAGAATTCTGGATGCTGGCAGAGGTAAGAGATAGTGGCTTTTAACAAACGCATACGTGGTTCGACACTTTTAGAATCAAGCCATTCAGTGGCACTGTGTCCGCCAGTATCTACTGGACCTACGCCATCGACGGTCGGTATTCCCATAGCTGCGGTAATATTGCCATAAGAACCACCACCGGTAGCAACCAAGCCGAATGATAAGCCTTGTTTTTTACCGATAGAGGACGCATCAGGTTGGATGAATTGAATAGATAGTATACTTATAGGTAGAAATATTGTATAAATTGACTTATAACAGGCAGTTTGATAATATTGTAAGGAAAGACTGTTGCTTAGATAGGAGTGATTTTGTTTGCTGGGATTTTTAAAAAGATTCTTAGGCGACAATAACGATAAAGAAATAGCCCGTTATCGCGAGGTTGTCGAGAAAATCAATGCGTTAGAACCGCAAATGCAGAACCTGACGGATGATAAGCTGGTAGGATATACTAATCAGTTTAGAGAACGGCTGGCAAATGGTGAAACATTAGATGAGATGCTTCCAGAAGCGTTTGCTGTTGTTCGTGAGGCCTCCCGCAGGGTTTTAGGTATGCGGCATTTTGATGTGCAGCTTATTGGTGGTATGTGCCTGCATGAAGGCAAGATTGCCGAGATGCGTACCGGTGAAGGTAAAACTTTGGTGGCAACGCTTCCGGTATATTTAAATGCTCTTACGGGTAAAGGCGTGCACATGATTACGGTCAACGATTATCTGGCTCGCCGTGATAGTGAAGAAATGGGTAAACTATATCGCTTCTTAGGGCTTACGGTCGGTTTGGTTGTTCATGATATGGACTTTCCAGAGCGTAAATATGCCTATGGTTGTGATGTAACCTTTGGTACCAACAACGAATTTGGTTTTGACTATTTGCGTGATAATATGGTTATTTACCAAAATCAGATGGTGCAGCGGGAACTTAATTTTGCTATTGTCGATGAGGTCGATTCTATTCTTATTGATGAGGCGCGTACGCCGCTTATTATTTCTGGTCCTGGCGCTAAATCGACAGATATGTATGCTGTTATGGCTAAAGCTGTGGCAGGACTCAAGGAAGGCGACGATTATACGGTCGATGAAAAGCAGAAAACGGTAGCTGCTGCCGATAGTACGGTACCAAAGATTGAAAAGATTCTTGGTATCAATAATCTCTATGCGCCTGAAAATATTGAGCTTTCACATTGCTTTACGGCAGCGCTTCGCGCCAAGGCTTTAATGAAGCGTGACCGTGATTATGTGGTTCGCAATGGTGAAATTATTATCGTTGATGAATTTACGGGACGTCTTATGGAAGGCCGGCGTTATTCTGATGGTTTGCATCAGGCTATTGAGGCTAAAGAAGGCGTTAAAATTCAGCGTGAATCGCAGACTTTAGCTACGATTACCTTCCAGAATTATTTCCGTATGTATAATAAATTGGCAGGTATGACTGGTACTGCTAAAACCGAGGAAGACGAGTTCTTAAAAATTTATAATTTGCCGGTTATCGTAGTACCAACGAATAAACCAGTACAGCGCATAGATTATCCGGATCTTATTTACAAGACCAAACGGGCTAAGTATAAAGCTGTTGGCAAGTTTGTGCAGGAGCTGCATGCTAAGGGGCAGCCAGTGCTCATAGGTACGACTTCAATTACGCAGTCGGAGGAGCTAAGCGCGGTACTAAAAAGACATGGTATTTCGCATAATGTTCTAAATGCTAAATTCCATGAAAAAGAAGCTGAAATAATTGCTGGCGCAGGTCAAAAGGGATCGGTTACTATTGCTACCAATATGGCTGGTCGTGGTACGGATATTAAGCTTGGCGAGGGTGTAGCTGAGCTTGGTGGTTTGTTTATCGTAGGTACGGAACGCCATGAATCCCGCCGCATTGATAATCAGTTACGTGGCCGTTCCGGTCGTCAAGGCGATCCTGGCGCTTCGCGGTTTTTCTTATCGTTAGAGGATGATTTATTGCGGTTATTTGCTGCCGATCGCATTTCAGGGATGATGGATAAGCTGGGCATGGAAGAGGATGAGCCTATTGAGCATCGCTTAATTACGAATTCTATTGAACATGCACAGAAGAAGGTTGAAGCGCGTAACTTTGATATTCGTAAACACGTCCTTGAGTATGATGATGTTATGAATCAGCAGCGTGAGGTTATGTATGGCGAGCGTCGCAAGATTTTAACTGGCGATAATCTGCGGGAAAATATTATTGGCATGGTAAATCATATCATCAAGGATGAAATGAACCAGTATGCCAATGAGCAGCTTTATCCGGAAGAATGGCAGTTAGATGAGCTTATTGCTGATGCGGAAAAGATTTATGCCCCTGCTGGCAAGCTGAAAAAAGAGGAATTAGTTGAACTTAGCCGTGATGAGTTAAAGGAAACTTTGGAAAAAACAGCTGAGGAAGGTTATCAGCAGCGAGAATTATTATTTGGCGAAGAAAATATGCGTGAGCTGGAGAAGGTTGTCATGCTTCGCGTAGTTGATAACAAATGGATGGAACATCTTGATCACATGGATATGCTTCGTGAAGGTATCAATCTTAGAGCTTATGGTCAGCGTAATCCGTTAGTTGAGTATAAGATTGAAGCCCTGGATATGTTTGAAGAAATGGAAGCTGCTATTCAAGATCAGATAGCTTCCCTTATGTATCATGTAAGTATCGTTACGCCAGAGCAGCAGCAAGATACGGAGGCCGCTATAGAAGCACAACGTTCGAAGCTTTCGGATCATTTGCAGAATGCGCAGGCTTCGCATGGTGATGAGGTTAGTGCAGCGGAGGCTAAGCAAAAGCCAGTAACTAATGATGGTGAAAAAATAGGACGTAATGATCCTTGTCCTTGTGGCAGCGGGAAGAAATATAAGAACTGTTGTGGCAAAAATGATTAATTTATAAGTAAAGGTGCGAAAGAATGCTTGAAGATTTAAAACCACAGCTTAGCGAATTAAAAACCAAATTGGACGAAATGCGTGATTCGCTGGAGGTTCCGGCAAAAGAAGAAAAAATAGCTGAGCTGGAATATAAAATGGGTGAGCCGACTTTTTGGGATGATGCTGAAAAGGCGCAGAAAATCAATCAGGAATTAAACGATGTTAAAATAAGCGTTGATAAGTATAAACGCTTAGTCAGCAAATATGAAGATGCGGAAACGCTTTTTGAGATGGGCATGGAAGAAAATGATGAAGGCCTAGAAGATGATGTCAAGAACGAATTGGCAAATGTAGCTGAAGGCTTGGAAAGCTTGCAGCTAGAGGTTTTATTGTCCGGTCCTTATGATGCCAACAATGCTATTTTGACACTTCATGCTGGTGCGGGCGGAACTGAAGCGCAGGACTGGACGCAGATGCTGCTGAGAATGTATGGCCGCTGGGCAGAGCGTCATGGCTTTACGGTAGAGACAGCAGATATTCTTCCTGGTGATGAGGCTGGCGTTAAATCAGTAACGCTTTTTATCAAAGGACACAATGCCTATGGCTTCCTGAAATCCGAAAAAGGTGTGCATCGTTTGGTGCGAATTTCACCGTTTGATGCCAATGCTCGCCGTCATACGTCATTTTCGGCCTGCGATATCATGCCGGAAATTGATGATGCAGTAGAAGTTGATATCAATATGGCTGATGTCAGAGTAGATACTTATCGAGCATCTGGTGCTGGTGGACAGCATATCAATAAAACATCATCAGCTGTGCGCATGACGCATGAGCCGACTGGTATCGTTGTGCAGTGTCAAAATGAGCGTTCGCAGTTGCAGAATCGTGAACAGTGTCTAAAAATGCTTAGAGCTAAGCTGTTTGAACTGGAACAGGAGAAAAAGGAAGCTGAATTAGCTAAATTAGAAGGCGATCAGCAAAACATTGAATGGGGCAGTCAGATTCGTTCGTACGTTTTCCAGCCCTATACTATGGTAAAAGATCATCGTACCAATCATGAAACAGGTAATGTTCAGGCTGTTATGGATGGAGATATCGATCCATTTATTAGAGCTTACCTTAGTGCTAAGGCAAATCACGAAATATGATGAGTGAGTCAGGAATCTAGTAGCAGGTTCCTGACTCTTTCCTTAGTTAGATACATTAAGTGAGGTTGATGATTTTGCGAAAATGCTTGACTATTCCAGGCTTGTTCTTCATAATATTAATCGTGTTAGGGCAAACGGTTGTACCTTGGCTGGCACAAGCTGCTTTGCAAACAAAACTCAGTCAAAAATTAGCTACTAATGATGTAGCCGCTGAAATAGCAACGTCACCAGCTATATACTTGCTTTTGGGAAAAGTAGATACGCTGAATGCGGTGGCGCATCAGGCTAAGATAGGACAAGTATATCTTAGTGAAGTTAGTTTACAAGGCACGAATATTCGTCTGGATATGGAATCATTGCTAACTGATAAGGTGCAGGTGAAAAGCGCTGATAGTCTGCAGCTTAAGGGAATTATAAATGCTGACAACCTGCGTGAGGTGCTGGCGCGTAAGATAGATAAAATCGAAAATGTCCAGGTTACAATTAATAAGGATGACATAATTATAACAGCTAATATGAAGATTTTTGGTCGTATGGCTGATATCGAGATGGTTGGACAGATTGCTGAGGATGCTGATGCGATTTATTTCCGTATGACCCATCTGAATATAAAAAACGCGCTGATAGGTACTGCTAAATTGGGCGATATTTTTGGTAATGTTCAGCTAGTAGCACCACAAAAGCTTCCTTGGGGGCTGAAAATAAAACAGGTCAAACAAACTGAAGGGGCTATCATTATAACTGCTCAGCAGAATGATAGTAAATAAAAGGATTAAGGTGAAGAAACTAGCATGAAGTCATTTGGATACAATAGGTTGCTGATAATATTCATCGCTATTGGACTTATCGCGGCATTGGCGATAAGTTTTAACCGTCATAGTGTTGAACAGGCTAACCGGCAGGTAGATTTGGCTATTGATTATGAAGGCTTATTGGAATTGGCCGACAGGGAAGGCTTGCCTGCTGATGAGGTGTTAAGACAAGCTAAGGAAGCGGGTATTTCCTCATTAGCAGTTTATGAAACTACCTTTAAAAAATTAAATGACAATGGCAAAGCTACTGCGATAGCTGGCAGTCAGTTGTTAGCTAATTATCATAGTGGAGCACTGGCTGATGCAAACTGGCGTCAGCTGATTGCTGAGGGGAAAATAAAGGGCAACGAGATTTACATTGTTGGTCATGATGCAGCTACTTGGCAGGAATTAAAAGAAGATTTGCCGAGGCGCCTCGGTGATGATCGGGTAATGTTATATAAGGTCGGCAATGAGGAAGTAATGGCAGTAAAGGCTCATTATGAATCATTCCTCAAAATGAATATTGGTATGCCGACTGATGAGATGAAGGCTGTTAATGCAGCTGGTTTTTATGTATTGGCTCGTCCTAGTGATTACGAGGATTGTTCAAAGGATGATGTTAAGGCAGTATTTAAACGTCTTGATGGTATTGAAATTTCTGAAATCGTATTTTCTGGTGCTCAGTCATTAGGTGCGCCCAAGGCACTTCAGACTACTATTGATGAGATGAAGGAGCGTAATATTACGCTTGGTCTTATCGAAGCTACCACGCAGTTGCAGTTCTATAAGCAGGATGGTATGGAGGAAATAGCTAAGGGCATAGGTTATGATAAAGTAGCAAGACTTTATGCTATTCCTAAAAATGAACAACCCAAAATGAAAATTGATGCAGCTGTAGAACGATGGTCAAATACGGATGAGGAACGCAATATTCGCATTGATTTGTTGCGAATATACGATAAACCATCACCTAATATGAGTCTTTTAGCTACTAATATGCAATATTTTAAGGCAACGCATGATAAATTAGCAGCACAAGGCTATACTATAGGACCAGCAGGGACGTTTGCTTCATTGTATCCAGCTAAAATTCTGCGAGCCTTAGTCGTAGCTGGTGTAGCAGCGGCTGGCGTATTGTATTTGTCACTAGTTATACCGGCACTTAATGCTCGACCTAAACAGCAATTTATATTATTCATTGTGCTGGCAGCATTAGCTTCGGTACCAGTGCTTATGGGCAATGGCAATAAAATAAGAACTATTGCGGCACTGGCTAGTGCTAATTTATTCCCGGCTTTGGCCGTTATCTGGCAGCTTGACCGCGTGCAAAAAATCCGTTCCAAGGCAAGAATTTCTTTAGGAAAAATGATTATTACGGCGATGCTGGCGCTGTTTATGACGGGAGCCTTGTCCTATGTCGGAGCAGCTTACCTGTCTGGTTCACTTACGGATACTGAGTATTTGCTGGAATTTCAAATCTTTCGTGGCATAAAACTGACTTTTGTTTTGCCATTGCTATTAGTAGGCGTTGCTTTCTTGCAACGGTTTGATATTTTTGATGGCAAGATGGATGATACGGATGGAGTTTTGAATCAGTTAAAGAAGATTCTTGATATGCCAGTAAAAATTAAAACGTTATTTATAATGCTGGTTGTTTTAGTAGCAGGGATTGTCTTTGTGGCACGCAGCGGTCATACCTCAGGTATGCCGGTATCTAACGTCGAGCTTCGTTTTCGGGCATTTTTAGAGCAGGCTTTTTATGCTCGTCCGCGAACTAAGGAGCTTATGATCGGTCATCCTGCATTTATGTTGGCGGCAATGGCTTTTTGGCGTAAATGGCCAACTATGGTATTTTTTGCCTTGGTACTTATTGCAACGATTGGTCAAGGTTCGATGGTTGAAACTTTCGCTCATATGAGGACGCCAGTTTATATGTCCTTTATGCGTGGTATTGGCGGTATCGTCATGGGTGCTGTTATTGGTGCAATAGCTATGGTCCTTATTGAACTGTGGCAAACTATTATAGCAAAAGCAAAGGAGAGTAAGGCTAAGTAATGAGCAGAATCGTCGTCTCGGGGTATTACGGCTCAAAGAATGCCGGTGATGAAGCAATGCTGGCAGCAATGCTGGAAGTATTAGCTGACCTCGACCCACAATTACATATTACGGTGATTTCTGCCAATCCAGAAGATACAAAAAAACGTCATGGCGTGGATTCAATCTTTTGGCTTAGTTTGCCAGCGTTGCTTCGTGAAATTTGGCGAGCCGATCTGCTTATAAGCGGTGGCGGCAGTTTGCTGCAAAATGTTACTAGTCGTCGCAGCTTGTATTATTATTTGGCCATTATTTTTATAGCTAAATTACTAGGCAAGAAAGTTATGCTATATGCGCAGGGAATAGGTCCGATAATTGGCAGTGTAGCTCAAAGGGCTATGCGTTGGCTTGGCAATCGGGTGTCACTTATAACGGTTCGGGACCAGGGCAGTTTAGCTGAGCTAAGCCGGCTAGGTATTACTAGACCCCATATTGAATGTACTGCCGATCCAGTTTTGGCGATACATCCAGTGAGCCGTGAGGCTGGACGAGCTATATTTAAAAAATATAATGCTGATGGTGCTAAACCAGTTGTTGGCATATCGGTTCGCAAATGGCGTGATTGGCATCATTATAAAGAAGTTTTGGCGCAGGTAGCGGATAAGGTAATAAAAGAATTTGGCGCTAGAGTGATATTTTTGCCAATGCAATATCCCGAAGATGTGCAGGTGTCTGTAAGCATTGCTGAACTGATGACCGAAAAATGCACCGTATTAAAGGATGAATATTCAACTAGTGAATTTTTATCCTTGGTAGGTAATATGGATTTAATGCTGGGAATACGCTTGCATGCCTTGATTTTTGCAGGTGTTATGGGGGTGCCTATGCTTGGCATATCCTATGATCCTAAAATTGATCGCTTTTTAGCATCAGTTGGAGAAAAGCCTGTTGGTAATTTAGCTGATGTCAAAGCTGATGAACTAATGATTGAAATCAGGCGCAAATGGAATGATAAAGAAACATTTCGGCAGCGCAATGCTGAGCTGTTGACCAAGTTGAGGGATTTGGCAGCGCGCAATGCTGAGTTAGCAATTGATTTAATAGAACATTGAAAAAAACCTTCTGTGAGCAGCAGAAGGTTTTTTTGTAAAAAAAATGCTTGACTTAAAGTATACTTTAAGTTTTATCCTAAAAAACAAAGGAGGAGCTTAATATGAATTTTACGATATCAGAAATAGCTGAGAGGATGGGAATATCACCTTCGGCAATTCGTTATTATGATAAAGAAGGCTTGCTGCCGGATATCAAAAGAGTTAATGGTATTCGTATTTTCGATGAACAGGATTTTGGGTGGCTCAGAATACTTAGCTGCTTAAAAAATACTGGTATGCCGATAAGAAGAATCAAGGAATATGTGGAGCTTTGCAAAAAAGGTGATGCTAGTTTAAATGCTCGCTATGAGCTTATCAAGGCACAGCGGCAATTTGTACAAGATCAGATAGATCAGCTCGATTATTATATGCAAGAGCTGGATTATAAGGATTGGTTTTATAATAAAGCCTTAGCCAAGGGGTCTGCCGAAGGAATAAACGTCGAGGATTATGTTAAAGAAACAGGCAAAGAAAATCCCATGTGTGTAAAGCCCAAACAGAAAGGATGAATATAAATGTTACTAGAAAAAATAAATGGTTCAGCCGACTTGAAAAAGTTTAATGCAAGTGAGCGCCAAGAATTAGCTAAAGAGATGCGAGCTGCCCTTTTAAAACGGGCGAGTATTCATGGTGGTCATTTTGGACCTGATTTTGGTATGGTAGAAGCTACCATTGCCTTGCATACGGTGTTTGACTCACCTCACGACAAATTTGTTTTTGATGTTTCACATCAAGCGTATTCACATAAAATGCTAACGGGACGTAAACAGGCTTATCTTGACGCAGCACATTATGATGATGTATCAGGTTATACTAATCCTGATGAAAGTGAACATGATTTTTTTAATATAGGGCATACTTCAACCTCACTTAGTTTAGCCTCAGGCTTGGCAATGGCGCGTGATCTTAAAGGTGATAAGGAAAATATTGTAGCTATCATAGGTGATGGATCTATGAGCGGTGGTGAAGCTTTAGAAGGGCTTGATACGATTGGTGAATTAAATACTAATCTAATTATCGTCTTTAATGATAATGATATGTCCATAGCCGAAGTTCATGGCGGCATGTATAAAGGGTTTAAGGAACTTAGAGACAATAATGGTCAAAGTTCTAATAATTTATTTAAAGCAATGGGACTAGATTATCGCTTTGTTGCTGATGGTAATGACAGCGAAGCTTTAATAAAGGCTTTTAAAGAAGTTAAGGATATTGATCATCCGGTAGTGGTACATATTGTTACGCAAAAAGGCAAGGGCTATAAATTTGCCGAAGAAAATAAAGAAGCTTGGCATTGGCATTTGCCTTTTGATATTGAAACTGGTAAAAACAAGGTTGATTACGAAGATATGCCAGCAGAGATAACGGCGAAATTTTTGCTGGACAAAATGAAAACGGATGATAAGCTGGTGGTGATGACAGCAGCAGTGCCAGCCGTTATGGGCTTTACGCCAGAGCGGCGTAAGGAGGCTGGCAAGCAGTATATTGATGTTGGTATAGCTGAAGAGCAGGGCGTAGCGATGGCGTCAGGCTTAGCTAAAAATGGGGCGCATCCAGTATTTGCTACGTATAGTACCTTTTTTCAACGTGCTTATGATCAAATATCGCAGGATGTTTGCATTAATAAAAATCCAGCAACGTTCTTAGTGTTTGGCGGTTCTCTCTATAGTTTAAATGATGTAACGCATCTTTGCTTATTTGATATACCATTACTGAGTAATATTCCCAATTTAGTATATTTGGCGCCGACATCGTATAAAGAATATTTAGCTATGCTGGATTGGTCGATAGCGCAGGAAGATTATCCAGTGGCTATAAGAGTACCAGTGTTGTTAACTAAGGTGCGGGATTTGCCCGTAGCTAGTAATTATGGAGAAATTAATAAATACGAAGTTACGCAAAATGGCAGCAACGTGGCAATAATTGGTCTGGGTAATTTTTATTGGTTAGCAGAAGACGCTGCGAAAGAATTAGCTAAGCAGGGCATAAAAGCTACCATAATAAATCCTAAGTATATTACGGGACAAGATAAAGCGTTATTAAATGAATTAAAGGCTAAGCATGATATTGTAGTTACTTTGGAAGATGGAGTGCTCGATGGCGGTTTTGGTGAAAAAATAGCTCGATTCTATGGCAATTCGGCGATGAAGGTATTAAATTTCGGTTTGGCCAAGAAATTTTATGATCGTTACGATCCTGCTGAATTAGCTGAAGAATGTCATTTAACTGCACCGCAAATAGCAAATGACGTTATGAAAGTATTGGCTGAGTAATTTTATGATTGATATGAATGGCAGGTGATGACATTGGAAGATAAAAAAATATCAAGAAGAAAATTTTTAACTGCTTGTGCTGGGGCGGTAGTGTTAGCTAGTGGAGGTCTAGCTTTGGCTAATAAAAATATTTGGCGCAGTTTAACAGGGCAAGCTGAGGTAATGAATGCTGATGAAATAGCCGATGTAAAATTTGTCCGCCAAATTATTACTAAGGATAATACGGTTGCTCGTACTATAATGTGGCAGACGGATGAACCTATGGAAAAACCGCTAGTAGAATATCGGCAGCAAGGCAGAGCTATCGAATCAATGGCACCATCAGCAGATACATTCATGGATGATGGTGTAAGTGTTATTATTTATACAGCTAGCTTAACTGAGCTGCCAGCAGGAAAAACACTAGAATACCGGATAACTGCTGGTGAAAATAAAGGACCGTGGCATAGCTTGAGGCTGGATGATGGCAATGACTTTTCGGCGCTGATATTCCCCGATTCACAGTCTAATGATTACTCGGATTGGCAAAATTTAGTTCAAGGCGCATATAAGCGCAATGCAAATACCAGTTTTTTTATCAACATGGGTGATTTAGTAGATAATGGTGAGGATCATAAACAATGGCAGGATTGGTTAGCAGCTGTCGGAGGAATTATTGACCGGATACCGGTAGCACCTATCATGGGAAATCACGAAACTTATAATCAAAAGTGGAAGGTAAGGGAACCTGTGGCCTATCTGCATGAATTTAGTGTTCCTGACAATGGCAGTGCTGATTTTAGCAAGTATTATTATTCATTTGATTATGGGGCAGTGCACTTTATAGTGCTTAATACCCAGGAAGCTGAGGTGGCTGAGTTTAAACCAGACAGTAATTTGCTAAGTGAACAGCAGGCGTGGTTTCGGCAAGATGTGCAGCATAGTGATAAGAAATGGAAAGTAGTTTTGATGCACCGCGATCCATTGCAATATCGGATTCATAACCGGCCAGAGAGGATGGAAGGAATAGATGAAATCGGCAAAATCTGGATGCCGTTATTTGATGAACTGAGGATAGATGTGGTGTTTTCGGCGCATTTGCATACCTATCGCAATCGGGGGCATCTCAAAAATTTTGTTCCTGATGCTCAAGGTCCACTTTATATCCTTACCGGTGTAGCTGGTAATGTGCGTTATCCAAATCTATGGATAGATCATGCTTTGGATAAAAAAATAGCTCCGCAGCCAGAGACGGATAATTATATTGTTTTTTCGGCAACGTCAGAAAAATTAAATATAAGCTGTTATTTGCCTGATGGAACTGAAATCGACCATGAAATAGTTAGCCGTTAAGTATTGGCTTCGTTACCAATAAGTTTTGCGCTTCCCTAAATCTAAATTAGGGGAGCGTTTTTCTTTTTTTAAAATACAAATATGGTACAATAGAAGTTGATTGCTAAATTGTGGAGGATTTTGATTATGATACATATGCGCAATATTTGCAAGACTTATGATACTGGTGCAGTGGCGCTGGATAATGTGAATATTGATATAGCTAAAGGAGAATTTGTTTTTATTGTCGGTGCTAGTGGTGCCGGTAAATCGACGTTTATCAAAATGCTGTTTAGGGAAGAACTGCCAACTAGTGGCAAACTTTTAGTAAACGGTCATGATGTTATAAATATGGATCGCAAAGAAGTACCATATTTAAGACGCGGGTTAGGGGTTATTTTTCAGGATTATCGGCTTTTGCCGGATAAAACTGTATTTGAAAATGTAGCCTTTGCTATGCAGGTTATCGAAGCGCCACGCCGGATTATGCAACGCAGTGTCAATGCGGTGCTGGATGTGGTAGGTCTTAGAGATAAATATCGCAGTTTTCCCTCGCAATTATCAGGCGGTGAGCAGCAAAGAGTAGCGATAGCAAGAGCTATCGTTAATGATCCCGCCATTGTAATTGCTGATGAACCGACAGGCAATCTTGATCCTGAGACTAGCTGGGAAATTATGGATATTTTTCAGCGTATAAATAAAGCGGGAACGACTATTGTTATGGCAACCCATGATCGAAATATTGTTGATGCAATGAAGAAGCGGGTAATAGCTATTGAAGATGGCCGAATAGTTCGCGATCAGCTCAGGGGAGGTTATGGTTATGAAGCTTAGAACAGGCGAATATTTTATACAGGAAGTTTTTTTATCATTAAAGCGCAATAATTGGATGTCGGCAGCCTCGATTGGTACAGTAGCAGTATCTTTATTTGTCTTGGGTGTTTTTTTGATATTAGTGCTCAATATGAATAGGTTAGCCTCGTCATTAGAGTCACAGGTGCAAATAAGCGTTTATTTAGCAGGTGATTTAAAAAAGGCTGATCGTGATGATTTAGCTTTGGATATAAAAAATATGCAAGGTATTGAAAGCATTAAATTTGTTAGTCGTGACGAAGCCAAGGAACGCTTGGCGCAAAGATTAGGCGATCAAAAATATTTGCTGGATGCTTTAGGGGAGCAAAATCCGTTGCCGGATGCTTTTGAACTTACGGTTAAGCAGCCAGATATGGTGGAGACAGCAGCGAAGGCTATTGAAAAGATGCCTGGGGTTGAAGCTGCTAAATACGGACAAGATGTGGTGGAAAATTTATTTGCCATAACCAGGCTTATGCGAATTTTTGGCGTAGCTTTAATGCTGCTTTTAGCCGGTGCAACGCTATTTATTATATCAAACACTATCAGGCTGACGGTTTTTGCCAGGCGTAAGGAGATTGCCATTATGAAATATGTCGGGGCAACGGATTGGTTTATTCGTTGGCCGTTTCTGCTGGAAGGCATTGTGTTAGGTTTTGTTGGTGGTATTATAGCAGCTTTGGTGCTTAGAAGCTTTTATGCAGCGATGGCAGCTAAAATTTATGATACACTGGCCTTTTTCCCATTAATGCCACAATATCCATTTATGAATTATGTAGCTATAGCTATAATTTTATCAGGAATGGCAATTGGTGCTATTGGTTCGACCATTTCCTTAAAGCGTTTTCTTAAAGTCTGAGGTGAAATTTTATGCAGATATATAGGCAGAAGCTGGCAGCTAGTGCGCTTATGGCTTTGCTGCTGATGAATACGGTTAGCGTGCAAGCTTCCCTGCAAAATGACAAGGATGGTTATGAAAACAGGGCTAAAAATCTAGCTAAGCAAAGCGGTGCTTTGCAGCAAAAAATAGAATCACTATCCGAAGAAAAGCGGGCAGTTGATGAAGAAGCCGATGTTGCTATTGCTGAACATAAAAAATTTAAGGCCGCACTTGATGAAACCTTAGCCAGATTAAATGACAATGAAGCTAAGCTGAAAACAGTAACTGCTGATTATGCGGTGAAAAGCAAGCATTTGGGTAAAAGAGTACGAGATATTTACATAAATGGGCAAATATCTTATATCGATGTTCTTTTTGGGGCTAAGGACGTAGCTGATTTTATGACCAGGATGGATATGCTGAAAAAAATTATTAAGCAGGATTATGAATTAGTTCATACCGTGCTGGAGGAAAAAAATACTATTGAAGAAGCGCAGAAAGAACTGAATAAAGATAAGGAAATACAGGCTGAGCAGGAGCTTAAGGCAAGGCAATCGCGGGAAATAATGGAAGCTAAAGTAAAAAAACGGCAGGAAATAATTAATAAAATGAAATCAGACAAAGCAACCATCGATCGTCAGTATGATGAATTAATGGCAGCCTCCAAGCAGATTACGGCAATGTTACAGCGAAGTAATATGGCTAATATGCCAGTATCAGGCAGCGGGGCGATGGTTTGGCCAGTGGGCGGAACTGTAACCTCAGAATTTGGCTGGCGTACGCATCCGATTACTGGCACGCAGAAATTCCATAGTGGTATTGATATAGGAGCTGATTACGGTGTGCCGATAGCGGCCGCCCAATCAGGAACAGTCGAGTATGCTGGCTGGATTTCTGGCTATGGCAATGCGGTGATTATAAATCATGGCGGTGGTGTTACTACCCTTTATGGTCATAATGAATCGCTGGCCGTATCAGTTGGACAGCAAGTAAGTCAAGGCCAAACGATTGCTTATTGTGGTTCAACAGGTAATTCAACTGGTCCGCATTGCCATTTTGAGGTAAGAAAAAATGGTGAACCGGTTAGTCCCTATGGTTATCTTTAACAAATAGAAGGTGTAAATTTGAGTAAGAAAAAAATAATTTTTGGTATTATCATAACCGCTATAATATCATGTATGTTGACTTTATTAGGGCTGGCATTACTTTTAGGAATTAATGGTGATAAAGCAGCAGATATGGTTCGATTCTTAGGCGTTAAACGCATGATTGAACTCCGTTATGAAGGTGATGTTGATTCAGCTAAACTTATGGATGGTGCGATAAATGGTATGGTACAGTCATTAGGGGATCCCCATTCCATTTATTTAAAGAGTGACATGTATAAGGCCTTAAAGGACCATACAGCAGGGAGCTTTGGCGGTATTGGTGTTACGATGGGCTTTAAAGATAACAAGGTAACAATTGTTTCAGTCCTGGAAGAAACTCCTGGTGAAAAGGCTGGTCTTAAAGCTAACGATGAAATTGTAGCTGTAGATGGTACGCCTGTTTCGGCGTATCAGCCAGAAGAAGTTGCAATGCATATCCGTGGTGACGTTGGCACCGAGGTAACACTTACTATTCATCGTGAAGGCAGTGAAGATAGGGATTATATGCTTACGCGTGATACAATAAAGATTCGCACTGCCAAAGGCACGATGATAGAAGGCAGCAATATGGGGTATATAAGGATTGCTTCTTTTAGTGAAAATACTGGTACGGAATTTAAAGAAGAATATGATAAACTGGCGGATGCTGGTATGCAAGGACTGATAATTGATTTGCGGGAAAACCCTGGCGGTCTTATCACTAGCTGCGTGGAAGTAGCTAATATGGTAGTGCCGCAAGGTCCGGTAGTATCGGTAGTAAAAAAAGACGGAACTAAAGAAGTTTATAATTCAGATTTAGCAGAAAACAAGTATACAATAGTAGTGCTTATCGATGGCAATAGTGCCAGTGCGTCAGAAATTTTGGCGGGAGCGCTGCAAGATACGGGAGCTGCAACCATTGTTGGCACCAAATCCTATGGCAAAGGCTCAGTACAGGTAGTAGTGCCATTATTTCATGATGATGGTTTAAAGCTTACCATTGCTAAGTATTATACGCCAAATGATCGTTGCATTGATGGCATTGGTATTGAGCCGGATGTAGCAGTTTATATGCCAGCTGATGCTAAAGAAGATGTTCAGCTCCAAAAGGCGATGGCGGTATTAAAAGAGAAAATGGCATCACTTTAATGCGTTTATAATCTATTTTTTATAATTTGGCAAATACCGTAATATAAAATTTTAGTAGTGTGTGGTAAAGATAGATTTTAGTTATAGGGAGAGAAAATACCATGGGCAGGTATGGGAAAAAGAAAAAGATGTTGCTGTTTTTGGCAGGAAGTATATTTTTCTCATTGACGGGCAAAACGGCTATGGCTGCTGATTTGTCACTAAAAGAGGCAGTTAATTTAGCGTTGGCTCAGAATACAGCTTTAAAAATTACGCAACGTGATGAAATAAGTGCTAAGGCAGAACTAGCGAAAGCCAAAGGCAATAACAACGTTGCGGTGACGGCTAGTGACAGTCTTACTACGCAGAAAAATAATGACAGTGAGCGAAGTGATAGCAATAATCTGGGGCTGTCAGCATCGATTCCCTTATATACTGGTGGAAAAAATCAAGCGGCTATAAAGAAAGCCGAATTAGGAGTTGAGGCAGCCGATTTAACTACCGAACGGGAGCGGGAAAATTTAAAGCTTTCGGTCATAAAAGCGTATTATGATTCCCTGGAAGCGCGCAAGACCATAGCTGTCAGGCAGGAAACCGTAGATAAATACCAAGAACATTACACTAACGTTAATGCGTTGTATTCAGCTGGTTCCAAAGCTAGAATAGATGTTATTAGATCTTCGGTAGAGTTAAGCGATGCTCGTCAAGAGTTAATTAAGGCACAAAATAGCTATGAAGTAAAGCTGGCATCTTTGCGTAATTATTTAAATATTAATCGCAATGAAAGCCTCAATCTTACTACTGATTTTATGTATGATGCCTTTAAAATTGATATGGACTCTTGTATTGAGTATGCTTACCGCAATCGCAAGGATTTGTTAGTTGATGCGAATAAATTAGCGCAACAGGAACAGAATTTAAAAGCAGCTAAAGCTGGCAATTTGCCGACGCTCAAATTAAGTGTAGGGGCTAATCAAGTTAATGCTTTTAGTCCTGCGAGCAATTCACGGCAAGGACTATCAGCTGGGGCGGCATTATCATGGAATATTTTTGACAGTGGCGTTACTAAAGCGGAGATTAAGGCTGCCGAAAATAACCTTGATATAGCCAAGCTTAATTTGCAAAAAGACAAAGAAAATGTAGATCTTGCCGTCAGACAGGCCTATTACAGTATGCGGGAAGCCGAAAAAAGGTTTAATTCGACGAAAGATGCCGTAAAGCAAGCCGAAGAAGATGCTTATATTGCGCGGGAAAAATATCGTGCCGGTGAAGGTCTGATGTTAGACATTATTGATGCGCAGGAAGCACTAGCGAAAGCTAAGCTGAATTTTATCAGTGCGCAATATGATTATGCCCGCTATAAGGCAACGGTAGAAAATGCTATGGGTATAGGTCTTAGCCTGGATGAACAAACTGTTGCTGTAAAAAAGGCATCAACCGCCGATTTTAGAAGTAACGTCGCTGATAATAGTATAGAATCAGCTGATGAAGTAGTAGCAGCAATGGCAGGAAATGAGGAAAGTAAATGAAAATTAGCGGCAAAGTAAAGCTGGGGCTGGTTATAGCTGCTATAGCAGGCATTGCCTTTGGTGGTTTTAAATATTATCAAGGAACGCAGCAGGCTAAAAATACGGTTGCGGTTGAAACTACGGAAGTTACGCGCATGAATTTAAAATCGACTGTTTCGGCTACGGGTACGATAAGACCAGTTAATTCAGTTGAAGTAAGTTCGAAGATTACGGCGCGGATTAAAGAAGTGCTGGTTAAAGAAAATGATACGGTAACAGCTGGACAAACGGTAGCTTTGCTTGATGGCAAGGATTATGAAGCTAAGCGCGATCAGGCGCAGTATAAGGTAGTTAATACTAAAGCTAAGTATGATCGTGTAAGTTATTTATACAGCATTGGTGCCGACACGCAGGAACAGTTAGATGATGCGCAGTTAAATTATGATACGGCAGTATCGTCGCTATCGGAAGCTCAGTCGGATATGAATGAAATGACAATAACGGCGCCAATGTCTGGCGTAATTGTTGGTGAGCCTAAAACTGCTGGTACTATGGCGGTGCAAGGATCTGACAATCCGACGGTAATAATGCGCATTGCCGATCTATCGAGCAAACAGATTCAAGCCAAGGTTGATGAAACCGATATTGGCAATGTCAAGGTAGGGCAAAGTGCGACCTTTACCGTAGATACTTATACTGGCAAAACCTTTACGGCCAGAGTTTCTAAAATTTCGCAAACCGATACCGGTAACAGCTGGGATACTAGTTCAAGTTCGTCAGCGAGTTCAAGTTCTTCAGCTAGTGTAATTTATTATTATGTTACTTTGGATGTCGATGATCCGGATAATGAACTATTGCCGGCAATGACGGCTAGGGTAGAAATAAATACTGCGGATAAGCCTGACGCGTTAGTAGTACCGATTTCGACGTTAAAGACAGATTCTGACGGTTCGTATGTCATCATAAAAAATCTTGATGGTACACAGGAAAACCGTTATGTGCAGACTGGCATTTATAGTGATGAATATGTAGAAATTTTAGATGGACTAGCAGAAGGCGACCAGGTGGTAAATACTTATACGGCTAAGACTAGTTCTAAAACGAGTAAAAATAATAACAGCCATGGTGGACCGCCACCAATGTAAAGAAGGGCGTGAATACCAATGGAAAAGCAAGCAGGAGCTAATGAGCGATATGCAACTATTCAATTGTCAGGCATAAAAAAACTTTACAATGTTGGTGGCGAAACAGTGGCAGCGTTAAATGGAATAACTACCAATATTTATAAAGGCGAATTTGCGGCTCTTATGGGACCGTCAGGTTCAGGCAAATCAACTTTGATGAATATATTAGGCTGTCTTGATAGACCGACAATGGGGTCGTATAAACTTGATGGACAGGAAGTAGCTGGTCTTAGTGATGATGCTTTAGCTATCACTCGTAATCGAAAAATAGGATTTGTTTTTCAAAACTTTAATTTGTTATCAAGGATTTCAGCTTTGGAAAATGTAGCGTTGCCACTAGTTTATGCTGGTATCGGTCGCAAGGAGCGCTTAGAAAAAGCACAGCATTTTTTAGCAGCCGTAGGCCTGGGGGATAGAGCTGATCATCAGCCAAATGAACTTTCTGGCGGGCAAAGACAGCGGGTAGCTATTGCCAGAGCTTTGGTTAATGATCCACATATTATCATGGCAGATGAACCAACGGGTAATCTCGATACGAAATCAACGCGGGAGATAATGGAAATTTTTGAATCAATGCATGAGCAAGGACGGACGATAATTTTAGTTACGCATGAGCCGGAAATTGCAGCTTGTGCTAGTCGGCAGCTTTTAGTACGTGATGGCAAAATCACCCGTGATGAAGGAAAGGGCGTGATTATGGATGTTGTTTAGTGAAAGCTTCCAAATGGCGCTTACATCACTTTTTGCCAATAAAATGCGCAGCTTGCTGACAATGCTGGGAATAATTATTGGCGTGGGGGCGGTCATTGCCTTGGTATCAGTTGGTATGGGCGTTCGCAGTAATGTAACCAGCTCGATTGCCAGTCTGGGTTCTAATATGCTTATCATATCACCAGGCTCAGCTAATAGGGGCGGTGTCCGCGGTGCAGCCGGATCGATACAAACCTTAAAGTATGATGATGCGGTAGCGATTAAAGAAAAAATAAAAAATGTTGATTATGTATCGCCAACGGTTTCAGCATCATATCAGGTAGTCTATGGCAATAATAACTGGAATACTTCAGTACAGGGAGTTACGCCAGAGCTTTTGGATATTAGATCGCTATCGATAAGTAACGGTTCGTTTATATCTGCTAACGATATGAATAAACGCAGCCGCGTAGCAGTTATTGGTACTACTGTAGCGGAAAATTTATTTGAAAAAGAAAATCCTGTAGGCAAAAATATCCGCATAAACAATCAGCCTTATAAAGTGATTGGTCTTTTGACAGCTAAAGGCCAGTCGTCGATGGGGCAGGATCAGGATGATATGATTTATGTGCCGATTACCACGGCGCAGGAAAGAATGCTTGGAATAACCTATGTGCAATCAATTAATGTGCAGGTAAGCGATCAAAATAAAATGGATCAAGTACAGGCCGCAATAGAAACACTTTTGCGGACCAGACATCATATTGTAGGGGACAAGGAGGACGATTTTCATGTGCGCAATCTAACCAGTCTCATGGAAACAGTCAGTCAGTCAACATCGATGCTGACGATGCTCTTAGGGGCAATAGCTGGTATATCGCTGCTCGTTGGCGGTATTGGTATTATGAACATTATGATGGTTTCAGTTACCGAAAGAACGCGTGAAATAGGTATAAGAAAAGCCCTGGGGGCTACCTTTATGAATATAATGACGCAGTTTTTAATCGAGTCGATGGTAATAGGTGTGGCAGGAGGTCTTATCGGGATTGCATTTGGCTGTCTGGCTTCACAGGTTATAGCTAAGGTTGGTAATTTTACAACGGTAATAACGCTGACGCCAATTATAGTATCATTTGCGTTTTCGGTAGGAATAGGCTTGTTTTTTGGCATATATCCAGCGCGAAAAGCAGCTAAATTGGATCCAATTGAAGCCTTGCGTTATGAATAAATAAAAACTAAAAAAATCTCGCAACTATTTTTAGTTGCGAGATTTTTTAGTTTTATTTAGGATTATATTCGGTAATGTTAAGCTCATGATGTTCATTTAGATTTATTATTTTGTCCGGTGAAATATTTATCACAGGATGAGCTGCAAAGTCATTAGGATAGGCGGCAATAACTCCCTTTTCCCCGTTGCTAAGTGTTACTTTAGAACCAAGAAAAGCATCTTTGATATGGGTAAGTACCGGTACGCAGACAGCCGGATCAAGTGAAGAAAACATATTTTCGGTAAGGTTAGCAATAGCTGCAAATGGCGTTTGCTTGATATAACCTTCCCGTTCGGTGGTTATGTTGTCGTAAATGTCAGCTATCATAACAATGCGGGCGTATTCATGAATACTATTGCCAGCACAGTTAAAAGGAAAGCCGCTGCCATCCATGCGCTCATGATGCTGCAGTGCGGATAGTTTAACTCCTTCAGATAGTCCCGTTTGCTGATTTAAGATATGATGACCATCAACGGTATGCTGAATATAGGTCTCATAATCATCACCTTGCAGTTTGGTAACATTTTTTTCCAGCAGTCGTTCGGAAAATTTGGTTTTGCCGATATCATGCAGGAATCCTGCCAGCATAATATCCGTAGTCTTGGCTTTGTCAAAGTGCATCCATTTGGCGATAACACCAGCTAAGATAGCTACGCGCAATGAATGATTATAGACATCGCTGGCCAAATGATTGAGCTCATAAAGATAGTCAATAGTGCCACTGCTTTTGGCTAATGGTTCTAAAGTGTCAGAAACCATTTTTTCCGTTTTATCTACAGGTATTTTGCCTGATTTACTAGTTTCGGCAAAGATGTTGCGGGCAGTTTGAATTACACCGGAATATTCCTTGACAAAAGCGTTGCCACGATTGAAAATAGCTGAGACGCTTTGATAATTTTGATTTAATTCATAATTATCTTTGACATATACAACTGGTATATTTAAAAACGTCAAACGTGTAATATGAGCTTTGGTTAATAATGTATCTTCAGATAAAACCACAACCATGCTGGAATTGACGATGGTGCGGGCGAGAATCATTCCAGGCTTTAAATCTTCTACTGAAACAGCTCTCAAGTTGACCCCCTCCTTGTGACTTGGACAAAAATCCATACTTCTACAAGATTAATATTCGCTTTTGCCAAGAAAAAACCTTCAATTTTTTTATAAAACCTAAAAAGCTTGACATCATTTACAAAATTACAGTATAATGGCAACATATTAATTCTTTAATGAAGTAAAGAAAAATAAGGGGCGATTTAGCTATGAAGTTTAAGAAAATTTTAGCATTAGGTTTGGTGACAGTGCTGACCGCAGCTTTTGTCAGTGGTTGTGGCAGCAATTCGACTAAAGAAAATTCCAGTGGTGACAAAGGTAAGATTGTAGTTGGTTTAGATGATAATTTCCCGCCAATGGGCTTTAAGGATGAAAATAATGAAATAGCAGGCTTTGATGTCGATTTGGCTAAAGAAGCTACTAAGCGTCTCGGTCGGGAAGTTGAATTCAAGGCAATTGACTGGTCGAGTAAAGAAGCGGAGCTTAAAAGCGGTCGCGTAGACGTCCTGTGGAATGGTTTGGATATTACTGATAAACGCAAAGAAGTAATGCTGTTCTCTGATCCATATATGGATAACCGCCAGATAATCTTTGTCAAGAAAGGCAAGACTGGCATTACTGATGAACAGAGCTTAGCTGGCAAGGCAGTAGGCACGCAAAGTGCTAGCACCGCTGAAGAATATATTGATAATAGTGAATTCTTTAAGACTAAGGTTAAGGATGTAAAGAAATACTCTGATTTTGTATCGGCATTCATGGATCTTGAAAATGGCCGTATTGATGCGGTAGTTGGTGATGAAATTGTTGGCCGTTACTATATGAGCAAGCATCCGGATGAAATCGAAGCCATTGATACAGTGGTTGGTCCAGTAAGTCAGTTTGGTATTGCTTTCGCTAAAGATAATACTAAGTTGCGTGATGATGTGCAAAAAGTTATCAATGAAATGAAGGCTGATGGCACCATTGCTAAGATTTCCGAAAAGTGGTTTGGCAAGGATATTACCAAATAAAGCATGATAGCAAAAAACAGCAGATAAGCTTAGTTACTGTAGAGACCCCCATAAGTTAGATTCTTTGGTCTGACTTATGGGGGTTTCTACAGTATGATGTTTTTTTGTATTTAAGTATTACTGATAGTGGTATCATTTGACCTTAGTATAAGATAGTGCAAAATACGAGTAACTGTGATAAAATAAGTTCAATAAGTAATAATTAATATTATAAATTTGACAATTGTCATAAGTTATGTTGGGGCAGATGAGGAGATGTTCTATGCTTCATAGGTTGCAGGTAAAATATCGTAAATTAGTAGCTTTAGGGTTGCGATATTTTTTTTCATCGTTTCGTTCAACGATGTTAAGTCTTTATATACCAGTTATAATAGCATTTATAATATTTACCGGTATGATTTCCTATGTACTAGCTATGCGGCAAGTAGAGGAAAGTGCACGGCATGAAGTTGAAAATTTAGTATATCAGACTGGATTATATATAGATAACCGGTTACAGGCAATTTTAGAGCAAATGACAGCGCTGGCTGGTGATCCTGTACTCATGCGGCTGCTTAATTGTGACCATAGTGAAATAACGCCGGCGGATTATTTAAAAGTGCAGTCCCATGTTGATACGGTGCGCTTATATAATAGTTCAATTATTGATACGGTTTATATAAATCTGAATCATGGACAGTTTCGCTTCTTTCGTGGCGATGATGATTATGCAGCTATAGTTCAGCAGTATCAGTCTTATGCGCGGACACCAGAAAGTCAAGATAATGAAATTCACTGGCAAAGTTATCAGGTGCTGGATAAAAGTGCTATGGGGGCTGATTACGGGCTTGATGTTTACCGGTTAATAGGGCGTGGCAATGCCAAACAAGATGGAATATTATTGTTCAGATTGCGGCGTGATTTTTTAGTTAATATATTTAATCGACCTATTTTAGGCGGTCAGGGTTATCTTACTTTAATAAGCAATGACGAGACGGTGCTGACAGGTAATGTGCCACAGGATATGGAACTTGACCTGAGTACACTTAAATTTTTAAATAACTCAGCTGAAAAATCGGGGCATTTTGAATTTACTAATAGCAGCGGGACTAAACTGATAGCAGTGTATGACACGCTTGAAACCAACCATTGGCGTCTGATGGCAGTTTTTAGGCGTGATGCCCTGCTAGATAAGATAGAATATATAAAGTACACTACGCTGATTGCTATTTTATTTTTAATAGTTTTGGCTATATGTCTGACTAATTGGCTGGCAGGATATATCATGCGGCCGATTAGTCAATTAGTAAAACGGATGGAAGCCATGCGCGATAGCAAGATAACTGGTGCTAAGCCAGTTGCCGTTAATGAACTAGAGGCATTAGGGCATGGTGTTGATGATTTAATGGGTCATGTCCGTAATTTAATGGCGCAGGTAAAAAAGGATCAGGAATTACGACGGGAACTAGAATTATCAGTTGTGCAAATGCAAGTGCATCCGCATTTCTTATATAATACTTTATTTGCTATAAAAGGTCTGTGTGATATGGGGCTAAATGAAGAAGCCAGTCGCATGATTATGGCGCTAGCTAACTTTTTCCGTATAGGCTTGTCCCATGGCGAAGAAATAATACCAGTAAAGCAGGAAATAGAACATGCTAAAAATTATCTTTATATTCAGGAAATGCGTTATGGTGATGTATTCCGTTACGAGATAGATATTTCACCGACTATAGAAAAATACAGCATTATTAAACTGACGTTACAGCCATTGGTAGAAAATGCTATTTATCATGGTGTTAAGGAAAAGCGAGGCCAGGGACTTATCCGTATTTCTGGTTGGGAAGAAACTGGAGTTTTGCATTTTAAGGTAACTGATGATGGTATGGGAATGAGCGTTGAGCGATTGCAGGAATTGCGGCGAGGCTTGGCGGAAACTCGTTTAGGGCAAAAGCATGTTGGCTTTGGTGTATTCAGTGTATTTGAGCGCTTGCGCTTGCATTACGGTGAAGCTGCTGGATTAGAGATCACAAGTCAGCCGGGCAAGGGAACGTGTATTCATGTTATATTACCGGCAAGAAAGTTGGGAGATGCAGACAATGCATAAAATCTTGATTGTAGATGATGATAGAATTATACGCCAAGGGCTAGTTAAAACTATTCCGTGGTTAGAACATGGCTTTGAAGTAGTAGGTGAAGCCGGTGATGGTGAGCAGGCTTTAAAGATTATTCAGAGCAAGCAGCCTCAAATAGTTGTGTCAGATATAAGAATGCCGTTTATGGATGGTTTGGAACTAGCTCGGCAGACTAAAGATTATGATTCAGCAATAAAATTTATTTTCTTAACTGGGTTTGAGGATTTTAGTTATGCTAAAGCTGCAATTGATTTAAAGGCGATAGATTACTTACTAAAACCTGTAGAACGTGATGTTTTGTTAGAAAAAGTTAAGCAGGCAGCAGCTGTTTATGATAAAGAACAAGGTAATGCTATTCAGTTAAAAGAAGCTAAACATTATTTAAGAAACAAATTGTTTTGCAAAATTTTAGCTGGGCAAGAAAATGATGATGTTTATGTTAGAGAAGGAGCACATTTAGGCTTAGATCTTGATTATGATTATAGCGTCTGCATGTTAATGCGCATTGATGACTACGATAAGGAAGAAATGCATCCCAAGTCTGGTCATGATAAACTGAAACAGGAGTTAGTTAATACTATAAATGCGATTATTGCTGATAATGGTACTATTGGTGCGACTATAATTTTAGAGCATGATGCTATGGCAATGTTTTTGCTAGGCGATGATGAAGCGAGCTTAGGCCAACAGGCATTAGTTATTGCGCAAAATGTCTGTGAGCAGGTAAGAAGTTTTTTGCAGACAACGCTTACTATTGGTTTAGGAACAGTACAAACGGGACTTAAAGGAATGGCAGAATCATTTGATGATGCCAATGCAGTATTGGCTTTTCGACATGTAATTGGCAAAAATACGGTTATTACAATAAATGACATCGATGCTTTGGTTAATGAAGTGCAACAAAATACAGCACAATCAGAGGAGGATTTAGTAGAAAAAGTTCGTTTAGGTTTAGTAGACGATGCTTTACAGCTATTATCAGGGCTGGAAAGCTGTTTGTGCAGCAGCCGGCTTACATTAGAAGAAATCAGGATGCGAGCCGTTGATATGCTATTAGGATTATTTAAAGGCGCGGCTAAATGGGCGCCAGAATGGTGCAAGCAGCATAAAATTAAAAAAACGCAATACTATAATGCCATAAACAATATGCAGACAGTAATCGAAATTATGGAGTTAATGCGGTCGCTGGTTGATTCACTGGCGCAATTTATGACTGAAGAAAATTCTAATCAGCGCAGTGATGTAATTGATGAAGTCACTGCTTATATCGAAGAACATTATGCTGAGCATGGTTTGTCATTGCAGGATATTGGACAGTATGTGCATATGAATCCAATATATTTATCAGTGCTGTTCAAGAAAAAGAAGAAAATAACCTTTACGGGATTTTTATTGCAAATTAGAATGACCAAGGCTATGGAAATGCTTCGTGCAACTGATTTAAAAACCTATGAAGTTGCGGAAAAAACTGGCTATAGCAGTCCCGAGTATTTTGGGGCTTGTTTTAAAAAATATACGGGGTCATCACCACTAGAATTCCGCAACAGGAGCTGATAGGTTTATGAAAAGATTGCTGCTCATAATATTGCTGATTTTTTTATCAGCCGGGTGTAAAAACAGCTTGCCACAACCAGCAGTCATTTCTGGGGAAAGCAGTCATGCTCAAACAACGATAGTATTTTGGAATGAGAACGCGGCTGCTGATAGGACTCAATACTATAAAGAATTGATTTCTCGTTTTGAAAAGGAAAATCCGGATATTCACGTTGAGTATGTCGGCCTTCCTAAAAAAGCGGCCAGGTTAAAGATAAACACTGCTATCGCGACCAATGAGCTGCCAGATGTTTGTGGGGTACAGTCAGCTTGGATAGCTGAGTTTTATAATAAGGGCGTGCTGCTTAAACTTGACAATTGGTTTGAAAACTGGGATGGAAAAGATGATATTATAGGTTCGGTTATAGCTGCTAATCGTCGCTTGGCTCCCGATGGCGGACTCTATCAGCTGCCTAATACCATGGGAATGGAAATTTTATGGTATCGGCAAGATTGGTTTAAACAGGCTGGTATTGAGCCACCTAGTGATTGGGATAGCTTTTTTATAGCCACTGAAAAATTGACAGATACTGCTAAAGGACATTATGGCTATGCCTTGCGTGGTGGCGATGGGGCCGCAATACAGCTTTTGCGGGCGATGTTTGCGTATAGCGGGGAGACGCAGTTTTTTGCTAATGATGGTCATTGTGTCATAAGAGATCCGCAGTATATAGCCTTTGTTAAGCGTTATTTAGGAATGTACCGTGAGTGTACGGCTATTTCAGATATTACGAATGGTTATCAGGAAATGGTTGCCGAATTTGATTCAGGGCAGGCGGCAATGATGCAGCATAATTTAGGTTCGTATGGCAGCCATCAGCGCAGCTTGTCTGAAGACCAATTTAAGGCACTGCTGTTGCCACGTTCATTGAAGGGAACTATTGTGCAGGAAGCTAATAATGTGGATGGTTATGGTATCTTTAATACGACTAAGCATCCGGAGGCTGCCTGGCGTTTTGTAAGTTTTTTGTGTTCACCGGAAATTCAAAGCTGGTGGAATGAACGAATTGGTCAGATGCCCGTAAGTCATAAAGCTCTATCTGATGAGTTGGTAAATAATAAGGAACACATGCGATTAACCCGTCAAGCCCTTGCTAGTGATAAAATGCGGTTTTACATGCCACCAATGTATCTACCTAACTATCGTAAAATAGTTGATGGAACTGACACTGATATTGAACAGGCACTTATGGGAAATATGGCCGTGGAAGATCTTTTAGCTAAGTGGGCGGATAAATTCGAGCAAGCCAATCGGGATTATCAGCAAAAAAAATAATTATGGATGATGTTAAATTTGCTTTCTTTACAGTTAAGCAGCTTTCGTGTATAATCTTAATCGATTAACACTTTGCTATACTAAAGGAGATATTATTAATGGATAAGATTTTCGACACGTTCCTGCTTATGCTAGATGGTTCGGAAATAACTTTAGAAATATTTGTTATAACGTTAATATTAGCCTTGCCGTTAGGGATGCTGGCAGCTTTAGGCAGGCTTTCACGGTTTAAGCTTATATCGCGATTTATTGAATTTTATATCTGGCTAATGCGCGGGACACCATTGATGCTCCAGCTGCTTTTTGTATATTTTGCATTGCCGATGGTAGGCATTAAGCTTCCGGATATAGCAGCAGCTTTGCTGGCTTTTACGCTTAATTATGCTGCTTATTTTGCTGAGATATTTAGAGCTGGTATTCAGTCAGTACCTAAAGGTCAGTATGAAGCGGCTAAAACCTTGGGAATGAGCTATCCTAAGACTATGCGCCGGATAATTATGCCACAAGTTTTTCGGATGGTGCTGCCGCCAGTGAGCAATGAGACTATAAATTTAGTAAAAGATACATCACTTGTATATATACTGGCGATGAATGATCTGCTAAGAGTTGCTCGTACGATTGTACAGCGTGAATTTGATATGACGCCGTTTTTAATTGCGGCAGTGTTTTATTTGGTAATGACGTTTGTTCTTACTTGGGGATTTAAAAAGCTGGAGGCACATTATGGAAAATATGATAAATGATGCTAGCAAAATGCTGCAAATGCATGATATTCATAAGTCCTTTGGCGACCTTAAGGTACTAAAGGGAATAGACATTGAAGTTAATCGTGGTGAAGTGTTAGCGATTATTGGACCTTCAGGTTCAGGAAAAAGCACCTTGCTAAGGTGTATAAATAAGCTGGAAACAATAGATAGCGGATCTATTGCGATAAAAGGTGATTTTTTAGTGCAGACTAATGCTGATGGTAAAGCGGTGTATGCTGATAATAAAAAGACTCGTGAAATATTAGCCAGCACAGGTATGGTATTTCAGCAATTTAATTTATTTCCGCATATGACAGTGCTGGAAAACTTAGTCGAAGCTCCGATTCAGGTTAAGGGGATAAAATATAAGGAAATTGAGCCTTATGCCAAAAAACTTTTGCAAAAGGTTGGTTTAGCAGACAGAGCTGATTATTATCCGGCACAGTTATCAGGCGGGCAGCAGCAGCGGGTAGCTATTGCCAGAGCTTTATGTATGAAACCTGATATTATGCTGTTTGATGAGCCGACATCGGCCCTTGATCCGGAGCTTACGGGTGAGGTATTAAAGACGATGCGGGAGCTGGCCGCTGAGCGTATGACGATGGTAGTTGTTACGCATGAAATGGCATTTGCTAGAGAAGCTGCCAGTCAGGTCGTTTTTATGGCAGATGGTTATATTGTTGAACAGGGAAAACCTCAGGAATTTTTTGATTCGCCTAAGGAAGAAAGAACAAAGCTGTTTTTAAAAAATATGTTATGAGAAAAGCGGGATTGGTTTGGTCCCGCTTTTTAATTGACAGTTTTTGCTCTTGGCAAAACTTGAATAACGGCGTTATAATATGGAATAAGGTGTCTTTACATGGAGGGAGTCTATGAGACAAAGCGTGCTGCGTATTATCGTTTTTATAATGCTGTTTGTAGTATTGCCAACAGCGTCAGCTGGCGCTGCTGGCAGTGACTTTGGCAGCCGGGTTGATGGTATGGCTGAAATTACTGCCATTAGAACTAGCAGTAATAAAGATAAAACCAGAATAGTCATTGATGCGAATAAAACGGTGACTTATAAAAAAATGGTATTATCATCACCGGATAGAGTAGTAGTGGATATTGCTAATGCTTGGCTTTCGGATAAGGTTAAGAAAAATATAGCGCTTAATAACCGTTTTGTAGCAGGTGTAAGAATAGCGCAGTTTGATAAAAAGACTGTGCGCATGGTGGTTGAAACTAAAGTCGGGAAAAATAATTATAAAGTATTTGCTTTAAAAGGTGGCAGTGCGCCGGAGCGGGTAGTGCTTGACTTTGGCAATATTGGACCAAATTCAGCTAATGCTTCGATAAAGCTTCCAGATAGCAAACCGGCGGGTAAACCTGCCACTAAGCCGGCAAGTAAACCAATCGCCAAGCCAAATACAAGTGAAGCACATAAACCAATAAACAAACCAGCGGAAGAAGCGTCTAAATCGCAGCCAGCAGAGACGACTAATAATACTGCTAATACGGATAGCAGCGACACTGATGCGGAAATCGCAGCTATTACGGGGCTTAAAGGGCGCAAGATAACCATAGATGCTGGTCATGGCGGCAATGATTCAGGTGCTATTGGACCGACAGGTGTCATGGAAAAAACGGTTACCTTGCGGATTGCTAATGAAGTGAGACGCTTGCTGATGGCGGAAGGAGCCACGGTCTATATGACCCGTGATACCGATACGGAGGTCTCGCCGAAGGGTGCCAATGCTAGTGATATAGAAGAATTGCAAGCTCGTTGTGACGTAGCAAATCAAAATGCGTCCGATGTGTTTGTATCCATCCACATGGATTCATTTTCTAGTGGTGCGGCCAAAGGGACAACAGGCTATTATTATTCTTTAGGATCACAAAAATCACGTGATTTAGCGGATAAAGTGCGTTCGGGGGTAATCGATCAAATAGGCACCCAGAGCCGAGGCACGCAAAGCTGTAATTTTTATGTAGTTAAGCATACCGATATGCCAGCAACTTTAGTTGAAGTAGCGTTTATTTCTAACCCAACGGAAGAACAACTGCTTGATAGTGAAGATGGAATAAAAAAGGCAGCGCAGGGAATTGTAGACGGTATAGCCGATTTCTTTGGCTGATGAGGATCGAAAGTGAGGATTTATTAATTTGATAACAAAAGACAAGCATATAGCAAAAGAGTCAGCAGATATAGATAAACTGATAGCTGAAGATATGGCTGAGCGAAAAAAAGCGCTCTATCGGCATAAACTCCCTGCTGAATTGGATTTAAAAGCAATGCTGATGGCTATGACCAAAGCTGAATTAGATGACATTCGGTATAATTTGAAAGTAGAGGGAGCTAGCTCGCTAAAAAAGGCGGAGTTAGCTGAAAGATTAGTTTCCGAAATAGTAAATTTTGCTAAGAAATGGCTGCCAACGGTTTTGGAGGATGAGTATGATTTATTTTCACATCTGTTGCAAAATGGCGGCATCTCGGCTAAGCTGGCAGAAGATGATGTAAGATTTGATTATCTGCGGGGCCTAGGTTTAATATCCTGTGCGCAAAAAAATGATGCGCTGGTTTGGTATATGCCAAAGGAAATACAGACAGAATTTAAAAAAATCGATTCTGGTATGTATAAAAGCCTTGCTATGCTTAATAGTACCGTTGCTAGGCTTGCCAATGGCTGTTTATTTTATTATGGCTTTATGAATTATGAGGAGCTTTATAATAAGGTTTGCGAATATCTGGAGAAAGAAGAAAAAGAACAGGTATCTTTTGGTGATTTCTTTGGAGTTATTTTAAACGCTGCCTGCTGGCAAAATATTTTGATACCAACTACGGTGGGGGTTAAATATTATACGCTGATAGATGAATTCGTTTTGGAAAAAGAGCAGGTTAAACGCAGTGATCTTGCCTTTGCTAAGCTAAGCTACAGTGATGTTTATGATGCTGGCAGTGAAAATTATATCGAAGCTACGCCGGCTTATAAGGAATTGGCACAATTTTTTATGCGTGAGAGTGGCTTGGAAGTTTTGCAAGCAGCTGATGTTGTTGGTGAAATTATTATTCTGTTGCAAAATGGTGAGACAATATCCGCGGCTGTAAACTATGTAAGTGATATGGGGCTGCTGAAAGACGCAGAACAGTATAAGAAAGTAATGTATCTGCTATCGAATCTTAATAATACTACAAGGCTTTGGTTAATTAAGGGACATACCCCAAATGAGTTAAGTCAAGATGAAATTTTGGGCAAAATAGTACCGTTTGCGGATGTTCGCCGGCAAAAGGTTGGCCGCAATGATCCGTGTCCTTGTGGCAGCGGAAAAAAATATAAAAATTGTTGCTTGCATAAGGATGAAAACTAATGAAGCAGACATATAGTTATAAAGAAAAGGGGAAGCAGTTTTTTTTCGTGCTGCTTCCTATATTTATCACGCAGATTTCCCTTACGGCTACTGGGTTTGCTGATACAGTCATGGCAGGGCATATAAGCGAACAGGATTTAGCGGGGGTAGCGGTTGGTTCAAATTTATTTATGCCATTTTTCGGGGCATTTTTGGGAATAATTTCGGGACTTACGCCGGTTATTTCGCAGCTGTATGGTGCCAATAAACCTGATAAAATCCGTTTTATAGTAAAACAGGGATTTTATTGGTCACTAATGCTGGCAGTAGTCTTTATTTTGGCAAGTTTTATCTTTATACCCCAAGTCATAACAGGTATGGATTTAGAGCCTAAAGTAGCTTATATCGCGCATGATTATTTTTTTGCTATTATAGCTGGCATACCACCAATATTTTTGGCAGGAGTATTGCGCAATTTTATAGATGCGCATGGCTATACCAGGCTTACGATGCTGATAACGATTCTTACGGTGCCAATAAATATATTAGCCAATTATACTTTTATGTATGGTGTTGGCAGCTTGCCAGCTTTTGGCGGTGTTGGTGCCGGCATTGGTTCAGCAGTAGCTTTTTGGTTAAACTTTGTGTTAAATGTCATTGCTGTTAAAATACTGCATCCGTTTAAGGATTATCAGGTGTTTAGTCATCTTCCTGGACCGCATTTTAGTGAATGGAAAAAGCAGCTTGGGGTAGGAATCCCTATTGGCAGTACGATGTTTTGTGAGCAAAGTATATTTAGTGCGGTTGCTTTGTTTATGACAACCTATGGCACGACAGTAGTAGCAGCGCATCAATCGGCGATGAATTTTACGACTATGGTTTATATGATACCATTATCAGCTGGTATTACCTTAACGATTTTAGTTGGCTTTGAAGTTGGAGCCAAGCGTTATGAGGATGCAGCAAAGTATATTAAATTAGGTCGTGGCTTGACTTTCGTTTTTGAAGGCAGCTTAGCCTTTATATTGGTGCAATTCCGTGATGAAATAGCATCATTGTATTCTACTAGCCCCGATGTTCATCCGATGCTGACTACTTTTTTGATTTTTGCCGTGTTTTTACAATTAGCGGATAGTCTTGATGCACCGCTGCAAGGAGCTTTGCGCGGTTATAAAGATGTCAGAGTTACTTTCGGATTAGCTATTTTGTCATATTGGATAATTGGCTTGCCGGCTGGCTGGATAATGGCTAATTACGCTGGTATGGGACCGTATGGATATTGGATAAGTTTGATTGCCGGTGTAATAATGGGAGCAATCTGTTTAAGCATTCGGCTTAGACAGGTGCAGCGTAAATTTTTAACTTAAAATTTTACATAAGAAAAGAGACCATTAAAAAATGGTCTCTTTTTCTATCTCATCTGAGAAAATTACTTAGCGAGTGCGTTGACCTTGCGAGCCAGACGGGATTTCTTGCGAGCTGCGCAGTTCTTGTGATAAACATGATTAGCAGCAGCCTGATCGATCGTCTTGCAAGCAACCGTAAGGAGGGATTTCGCTTCGTCAGCGTTTCCTGCCTCAACAGCGTCGAGAACACGACGGGAAGCAGTGCGGACACGAGACTTCTCAGCAGCGTTCTTTGCATGGCGCTTAGCGTCAGATTTTACACTAAGAATAGATGCTTTAATATTCGGCAAATAATTCACCCCCTCAATAAATTCGTTACCTTGTCATTTTAGCATGACAAAATCTAAAAAGCAACAGTTTTCTTGGGAAAGAGGCGGATTTCTTGCAGGCCAGCTCTTTAAAATGGTATAATAACATGGATATACAGGAACGAAAGGAAAATGAGCATGCAGAACAAGAATATTCGTAATTTCTCTATAATAGCTCATATCGATCATGGCAAATCGACGATTGCTGATCGTTTGATTGAATATACAGGGACATTAAGCCAGCGTGAAATGGAAGCGCAGGTGCTTGATAATATGGATCTTGAGCGTGAGCGGGGTATAACTATTAAAGCACAGACGGTGCGGCTGGATTACAAGGGTAAAGATGGACAGATGTATCAGCTTAATCTAATTGACACACCAGGTCATGTTGACTTCACGTATGAAGTTTCTCGCAGTCTGGCAGCCTGTGAGGGTGCTTTGCTAGTGGTCGATGCTGCTCAAGGCGTGGAAGCACAGACACTAGCTAATGTTTATATGGCATTGGAAAATGATTTAGAAATAGTACCAGTAATCAATAAGATTGATTTGCCTAGTGCTGATCCAGAGCGGGTAAAAGAAGAAATTGAAAATTCTATTGGACTTGATACGTCCAATACAGTACTGGCATCGGCTAAAGCAGGCATCGGTATTGAGGAAATTCTAGATTCGGTAGTTGATTATATCCCAGCCCCGGAAGGCGATGAAAATGCACCGCTCAAGGCTTTGATATTTGATTCCTTTTTTGATGCTTACAAAGGGGTAATTGCCCATGTAAGGGTTAAAGAAGGGCATATCAAAAAGGGCATGAAGCTTAAGATGATGGCGACAGGCAAAGAATTTGAAGTAACTGATGTTGGCTGCTTTAAACCCCAGCCGGTAGATGTGGGGCATCTGGATGTCGGTGAAGTTGGTTTTGTGGCTGGTTCCTTAAAGGATGTACGGGATGTACGCGTGGGTGATACAATAACTTTTGCTGATAACCCAGCTGCGGAACCGCTGCCAGGCTACCGTGGGGTTACACCGATGGTTTATTGTGGATTATATCCAGTAGAAAGCTCGGATTATGACAATTTGAAAGACGCTTTGGAAAAAATGCAAATAAATGACGCGGCTTTAGTTTTTGAGCCGGAAACATCAGTGGCATTAGGCTTTGGTTTCCGCTGCGGCTTCTTAGGTCTTTTACACATGGATGTAATTCAGGAGCGGTTAGAGCGTGAATATAAATTAAAGCTAATAACTACGGCGCCATCGGTTATTTATCATGTTTATAAAACAGATGGCAGTATGCTAAAGGTCAGCAATCCATCAGAACTGCCGCCACAGACAGAAATAGAGCATATCGAAGAGCCTTATGTCAAGGCAACTGTTATCGTGCCAAATGATTTTGTGGGAGCCGTGATGGAGATTTCGCAGGATAAGCGTGGCGAATTTAAAAATATGGATTATCTAGATACCAACCGGGTTATGATAACCTATCATATACCATTAAATGAAATTATTTTTGATTATTTCGATCGCTTGAAGTCAGCAACACGTGGTTATGCATCGTTAGACTATGAATTGGCTGATTATAAAGAATCGAAACTGGTTAAAGTAGATATTTTGTTAAATGGTGATCCAGTTGATGCTTTGTCAACAATTGTGCATAAAGATCGAGCAGCTAGCCGCGGTCGGCAGCTGGCAGCTAAATTAAAAGAAATTATCCCGCAGCAAATGTTTGAAATACCAATTCAGGCAGCGATAGGCTCCAAGGTAATTGCTAGAGAAAATGTCAGAGCAAGACGCAAGGATGTGCTGGCTAAGTGCTACGGCGGTGATATTTCCCGTAAACGCAAGCTCTTGGAAAAACAAAAAGAAGGTAAAAAGCGTATGAAAGCAGTCGGCAGCGTGGAGGTGCCGCAGGAAGCTTTTATGGCAATTTTAAAAATTGATTAATAAAGGAACATTATGAAGGATAAAATATGGAGTGTATATGTCCATATTCCCTTTTGCCGGCAGAAATGCTATTATTGCGATTTTCCGTCTTATGCTGGGCGGGAGCGCTATATGGCAGATTATATAGCTGCCCTGTGCCAGGAAATTCAGGTGCGGGGCTCTTTTTATAAGCAAAAGTGGAATAATCCGGCAACCGTATATATTGGTGGCGGTACGCCGACAGTTTTGCCTTATGGTTTAATGGTGAAGCTCTTACAAAAATTGCAAGAAATTTTACCTGCTAAGTATGAATTTACGGTGGAATGTAATCCAGGAACGGTAGATAGTAAATATTTAGCAATGCTTTATGCTAGTGGAGTTAATCGGTTGTCATTAGGGGTACAGTCGTTTAATGATGATATTTTGCGTAGATTAGGCAGAATTCATACTGGAAGCGAAGCTGAAAAAGCAATTCTGACGGCTAAGAACCTAGGCTTTGCTAATATAAGCTTGGATTTGATGTATGGTCTTCCAGGGCAGTCATTGCAGGCTTTAAAGAATAGCGTTGCAACAGCTATTGCTTTAAAGCCTGAGCATATATCTATTTATGGTTTGCAGTTAGAAGAAGGAACGGTTTTTTTTAAGCAGCAGACAGCTGGTAAATTAACATTGCCAACTGATGCTGAAGCCGAAGCTATGTATGACTATATGACAAGCTTTCTGCCAAAGTCAGGCTATTTGCGTTATGAAATATCTAATTTTGCTAAAAAAGGTTATGAAAGCAAGCATAATATGGGCTATTGGCAGGATGTGCCATATCTTGGGCTAGGGGCAGCAGCACATTCTTATTTAGCTGGGCAGCGGTATGCTGCTAGTACCGATATAGCTAGTTATATAGCTGGTGTAAGGACTGGTGAATTTGCCTTGGCACAAGAGGAAGCAGCTGATCGCAAAACTTCGATGGAAGAATTTTGCTTTTTAGCTTTGCGTACCGCACAGGGAATCGATAAAAAGCGCTTTGCCCAAAAATTTAATTGTTCAATCCAGTCAGTATATGCTGATGTGATAGCGAACATGAAAGCCAAAAAATTGTTATGCGAAAGCGATAATAGTATTGCGCTTACGGAGCTGGGAATGAAATATGGCAATATGGTTTTTAGTGAATTTATATTGTAAATAAAAAATTGACTTTTTGACTTTTGGCTGTTGACTTTTTGTTTTATTCGCGGTATTATCTTAATAGATTAAAAGTTAGCACTCAATAACAAAGAGTGCTAACAGAAAGCAATCTAGAAAATAAATAGCGAGGAGGTGTGCAGTTTGCCAGGGGAACTTGATGATCGCAAGCAGCGGGTGCTGAAGGCGGTTGTTGATGATTATATAGAATCGGCGGAACCAGTTGGCTCAAGGACTTTGGCGCGCAAATATGATTTGGGCGTAAGTCCGGCGACAATTCGCAATGAAATGGCTGATTTGGAGATGTTGGGGTACTTAGAGCATCTGCACACATCGTCAGGGCGGGTGCCGTCATCTAAGGGATATCGATTCTATGTGAATGGGCTTATACCGCCGAAGCCAGTCAGTGATGAAGAAAAGGCTCTGATTGATAAGTGGTACAAGCTGAGGGTAAAGCGCCTCGATGAGGTGTTTAAAGAGACAGCTCAGATTATTTCGGAGATGACGCGCAATGTATCGCTGGTATTAGCGCCTCAGCTGACGCAAGCTCAGTTTCGCTGTTTACAATTTTTGCCGTTAGATGACCGGCGGGTTATAACCGTGCTGATGACGGATGCTGGTTTTATTGAAAATAAAATTTTAGCTATGCCAGATGGAGCCGAGTTCAGTGACTTTAAGCGTTTAGCTGGAGTTATCAATAAGAATTTGGCTGGTCATACTTTGCATACCATTGAAAATCAGTCATTAGCGGAGATTCGCGATGAGATTCAAGATGAGTCTTTATATGAGTCGGCTTTGGAGATTATCAGGCGAGCCCTTGATTCGAGCAAGCGGGAAAGGCTTTATCTAGGAGGAACGACTAAGCTTTTTGAGCAGCCGGAGTTTCATGATGTAGAGAAGGTAAAAAATACTTTGCTTATGCTGGAAAAAGAGGAGCTTATAAAAGATGTTCTTCATGCTCACATGGGCGATGGACTCGAGGTTACTATTGGTCAGGAAAATAAAGATAGTCATTTCCTTGACAGCAGTATCATAACGGCAACTTATCATCTTGATGGTGAACTTTTAGGAACTATAGCAGTGCTGGGCCCGACCCGAATGGAATATGCCAAGGCCATGAGCTTGCTAGAGTATATGAATTCTAATCTTACTAATGTAATCAAGCGCTTTCACTGGTAGACAGTTAGTGAGCGTATATATCCTTTGAAAGAGGTGAAGAAATTGCCATCATTCATGAAAGATGAATTGAAAAAGAAAGATGAGCAAAAGTTAGACGAGATGCAGCAAGAGATAAATGAAGCTGAAGCTGTAAATACTGATGAAACCGCCACTGAGGCGTCATCAGAAAATCAGGAAGAGGCAAATGATGAAGCTTCAAAAAACGCAGACACAGCTGAAAACGAAGTTGACTTGCAAGCCGAGCTGGAAAAGCTTACGGCAGAAGTCAAGGAAAAATCAGATAAGGCACTGCGGCTGCAAGCTGATTTTGAAAATTTCCGCCGCCGTACCAGCAAGGAAAAGGACGAGCTGGCGGCAGTGGTTACGCAAGGCGTCATGAAGGATATGCTGCCGCTCTTAGATAATTTTGAGCGGGCTATGGCGGCTGAGACGACGGACATGGAAACATTCCAAAAGGGTGTCGAGATGATATTTACGCAGTTTCAGGAAGTGCTCAAGAAAAATGGTCTTGAACATATTGAAACTGAGGGCAAAAAATTCGATCCAAATTTTCATCAGGCTGTTATGCGAGTACAAAATGATGAACTTGAAGATGATGATATTGCTCAGGAGCTGCAAAAGGGCTACATGGTTAAAGGCCGGGTAATTAGACCTAGCATGGTACAGGTTGTAGCTAATTAACAGGTTATAAATTTTTTTACTATATAGTTGAGAAAGAATTTTCTTAGGAGGATTTAAAAATGTCTAAGGTAATTGGTATTGACTTAGGTACTACGAACTCCGTTGTATCAGTTATGGAAGGCGGCGAGCCGACAGTTATAACTAACCCGGAAGGCAGCCGTATTACGCCATCGGTTGTTGGCTTTACGAAAGATGGTCAGCGCCTCGTTGGTCAGCTGGCAAAACGTCAGGCTGTATCTAATCCGGATCGCACGATTGCATCGATTAAGCGTCACATGGGTGATCCAAACTATAAGGTAACTATTGACGACAAACAGTATACACCACAGGAAATTTCCGCTATGGTATTGCAGAAGCTGAAATCAGACGCGGAAGCTTATCTTGGTGAGACGGTAAGCCAGGCTGTTATTACGGTTCCAGCTTATTTCAACGACAGTCAGCGTCAGGCAACTAAAGATGCTGGTAAGATTGCTGGCTTGGATGTTCTGCGTATAATCAACGAGCCGACGGCAGCAGCTCTTGCTTATGGTCTTGATAAGGATGATGATGAAACAGTACTCGTATTTGACCTTGGCGGTGGTACGTTTGATGTTTCGATTCTGGAACTTTCAGGTGGTACGTTTGAAGTTTTAGCTACCAATGGTGATACGCATCTTGGCGGTGATGATTTTGACCAGAAAGTTATGGATTGGCTTGTCGCTGAGTTCAAGAAGGAAAATAATATTGACCTGTCTCAGGATAAGATGGCAGCTCAGCGTCTGAAGGAAGCTGCTGAAAAAGCTAAAATTGAGCTTTCCAGCATGTCACAGACTAATATCAATCTGCCATTTATCACGGCTGATGCAACTGGACCAAAACATCTTGATTTGACGTTATCACGGGCTAAATTTGATGAATTGACGGCTGATTTGGTTGAGCGCACGATGGAACCAACCCGCAAAGCTATGGCCGATGCTGATCTTTCAGCTAGTGACATTAACAAGATTATTTTAGTTGGTGGTTCATCGCGTATTCCGGCTGTTCAGGAAGCAATTCGCAAATTCCTCAGCAAAGAACCATCAAAAGGTGTAAACCCAGATGAGTGTGTATCTGTTGGTGCAGCTATTCAGGGTGGTGTTTTGGTCGGCGAAGTAAAAGATGTACTGCTGCTTGATGTTACGCCGCTGTCGCTGGGTATTGAAACTCTTGGCGGTGTTTGCACGAAGATTATTGAGCGCAATACGACTATTCCGACGCATAAGAGCCAGGTATTCTCAACTGCTGCTGATAATCAGCCTTCCGTTGATATTCACGTTCTGCAAGGTGAACGGGAAATGGCTGCTGGCAATAAGACGCTTGGCCGTTTTGAACTTTCCGATATTCCGCCAGCTCCGCGTGGAGTTCCTAAGATCGAAGTTTCGTTTGATATTGATGCTAATGGTATCGTGCATGTATCAGCGAAAGATCTTGGTACGGGCAAAGAGCAGAAGATTACAATTCAGTCAGATAGCGGTATGAGCAAAGAAGACATTGACCGCATGGTTAAGGAAGCTGAAGCTCATGCAGCTGAGGATAAAAAGCAGAAGGAAGCTATTGATGTCAAGAATCAGGCAGATAGCTTTGTATATCAGGCTGAAAAGACCATCAAGGATCTTGGCGATAAGGCTGATAAAGCGCAGATTGCCAAAGTTCAGGAAGGTGTTGACAAAGTAAAAGAAGCTCTCAAGAGCAATGATACTGAAACCATTAAAAAAGCTATGGAAGAAGCACAAAAACCGCTTTATGAGATGAGCGCAGCTGCTTATCAGCAGGCTCAGGCTGCTGGTGCTGGCGCTGAGGCAAATGCCCAGGGCGGTGCTGAACAGGCTAAAAAAGATGACGATGATGTTGTCGATGCTGAGTATACGGAAGTTAAAGACGACAAAAAATAATTGCAAAGCTTGGATGGATTGACTGTTGGGAGCCGTCAGGCTCCCAACAGTTGTATTATTAAGGATGGTGCAACGTGAGCGAGAAACGAGATTATTATGAGGTGCTGGGCGTTGATAAAAATGCCTCAGCTGCCGATATAAAAAAGGCCTATAAAAAGATGGCCCGCAAATATCATCCCGATTTGAACCGTGACAATCCCAAAGCAGCTGAGGAAAAATTTAAAGAAGTCAATGAAGCTTATGATGTGCTAAAGGATCCGCAGAAAAAAGCACAATATGACCAATTCGGTCATGCTGCTTTTGATGGCGGTATGGGTAGCGGCGCTGGCGGCTTTGGTGGCTTTGGTCAAGGCGGCTTTGGCGGTTTTGGCGGCGGCGGTGAAGGCTTTGGTGACATATTTGATATGTTCTTTGGCGGTGGCGGACGCCGTTCCCGTCAAGCTGGACCAGAGCGAGGCAATGATTTGCGCTATGACTTGGAAATAAGTTTTGAAGAAGCTGCTTTTGGTAAAGAAGTGGAACTTAATATTCCGAGAACCGAAAATTGCACTACCTGCCACGGCACAGGTGCGGCTCCTGGTACTCAGCCAGAAACCTGCCCTGATTGTCATGGCAGTGGTACACGCCAGACAGTGCAAAATACTCCCTTTGGCCGTATGGTAAATCAGACCACCTGTAACCGTTGCCATGGAACGGGCAAGATAGTTAAGAATCCTTGCAGTGATTGTCATGGTACGGGACATAAAAAAGTTAAACGCAAAATTGAAGTTAAAATACCAAAAGGCGTTGATCAGGGCGCCCGTGTTCGTGTCAGCGGCGGTGGCGAAGCTGGCAAGCTAGGCGGACCTAATGGTGATCTTTATGTTTATATTTTTATTAAGGAGCATAAGGTATTTAAGCGTGATGGCTATGATGTTATAGTTGAAGTACCGGTTACCTTTGTTCAAGCATCACTTGGTGCCAAAGTACAGGTGCCAACGCTTGATGGTCCAGTGGATGTTAAGATTCCAGCTGGTATCCAGTCAGGCAAGATTTTGCGTTTGCGAGGCAAAGGCGTGCCGCATTTAAGAGATAGCAGTCGTGGTGATGAACATGTAGTTATAAAAGTTCTTACGCCACAAAATTTAAATCAGCGGCAAAAAGAACTGTTACAGGAATTTGGTGAAATCAGTGGTGATAAAGTTAATCCTGAACAGAAGAGCTTTGGCGATATTTTAAAAAATCTTTTTCAAAAGGCTTAAAAAAGGCAAGTGAGGCTGACAATCGTGTCCCTCACTTGTGTTTTTTATTGTGAAAAAGTATAATTAATTAATTAGTGGTAACGTTTATTAAGGGCAAAGGAGTGATGTTGTTTGAAGTGGGCTGAAGTCAGTATAAAGACCACACATGAAGCAACTGATGTTATTGCAGAATTGTTTCAAGATGTTGGAGCCTCAGGAGTGGTTATTGAAGATCCGGAATTAGTAAATAATTATATTGATGCTGGTATGTGGGATTTTTCAGATATTGCCAGAACAGATGATACCGATACAGTCACGGTTAAGGCTTATTTGCCAGCTGATGATGAACTCGATGGCAGGTTGGCGCGTTTTGCTGATTCGGTTGAAAATTTTAAACAGCAAGCTCCGGAAATCAAAAAAGGCGACTGTCTTATTTCATGGCAATTAGTGCAGGATGAGGATTGGGCGGATAACTGGAAGCAGTATTTTCATACGGATAAGGTCGGTAAGCGCATTGTTATCAAGCCAACTTGGGAAGATTATCTAGCCCAGCCTGATGATATCGTTGTGGAGCTTGATCCAGGCGCTGCTTTTGGTACGGGGACACATCCGACTACGGCTATGTGCATTCGCAGCTTAGAGAAACTGGTAAAGCGTGATATGCGGGTATTTGATGTAGGTACTGGTTCAGGCGTGCTGGCTATAGTAGCTGCTAAATTAGGAGCTGGAGATGTTACGGCTATGGATTATGACAAGATGGCCGTTCAGGTGGCAGCAGAAAATATTAAGCAAAATCAGGTAGATGATGTCGTTAAGACAGGGGTAAGTGATATTTTAAAATCATTTACTGGTAAAGCTGATTTAATTGTAGCTAATATAATAGCTGATATTATCATCGAGCTGTTTGATGAATTAGATGAATACTTGGCACCAGGGGGAAAGCTTTTGGTATCAGGTATAATAACTGAGCGGTTAAACGATGTAACGGAAGCTTGTCAGCTGCATGGTTTTAGTGTAAGAGACGTAACTGTAGAAAAAGGCTGGGCAGCTATGGTGATAAATCGCGGAGAACTGTTGATATTATGAGACGACTTTTTTACAAAGGACTGCTGGCAGATACGATAAAAATTACCGGCAGTGATGCGCATCATCTAATGCATGTCATGCGAGCTAAAGCTGGGCAGCTGGTAACGGTTGTTGATGATAATGGTCAGGTAGCAGCTATGGAGATGGTTGCTTTTTCTGATAGTGCCGTGACCCTTCAATTAAAAGAGCATTTGGCAGCTGATACGGAATCACCGTTAAAGATTATGCTTGCTCAATGTCTGTTAAAGGCGGATAAAATGGACATGGTAGTGCAAAAAGCGGTTGAATTAGGCGCTGTTGGCGTTATTCCGATAAGTTCGCAAAACTGTGTAGCTCGTTATGATGCTAAAAAAGGTGCGGCTAGAAAAGATCGCTGGCAAAAAATAGCCGATGAAGCAGCTAAACAATGTGGCCGGACAGCATTATTAAAGGTTAGGCCGATTGTAACGTTAGGGCAGTTTATAGCTGACATGCAAGCAACTGACAGCAGTTTAGTATTTTTTTATGAAAATGAAAATGAACAAAGCGCCAAAGAATATTTGCGTTCACTCAAGGCTAAGCAAATTGTGTTATTAGTAGGTCCTGAGGGAGGGTTCTCCTTGGATGAGGCTAAGCTGATAGAGGAAGCTGGTGGTAAAAGCGTAACGCTGGGTCCGCGTATTTTACGAGCGGAAACAGCAGCCTTGACAGCGATAGCGGTAACACAGTATGAAAATGGTGATTTGGGCGCCTAGAATAGAGAGGAAGAATGAATTTGCCAAAGGTGGCACTTACGACCTTAGGCTGTAAGGTCAATCAATTTGAGACTGAAACGATGGAAGGTCTTTTTAAGCAGAAAGGCTATGAAATAGTACCTTTTACGGAAAAAGCAGATTTTTATGTCATAAATACCTGTTCGGTTACTAGCTTAGGGGATAGAAAATCCAGGCAGGTGATAAGACGAGCTAATCGGCAAAATGACAAAGCCATTATAGCTGTTTGCGGTTGTTATTCACAGGTACATCCAGAAGAAATTAAGGCTATCGAAGGTGTACGGGTGGTGCTGGGAACAAAAGAACGGCATCATATTGTGGAATACGTGGAACAGGCAGCTAGAGAAGATGGTATTTTAGATGAAGTTGGCAATATTATGGAAGCGCATGATTTTGAAGATATTCCGCTTTACGATATGCCTCAGCGGACCAGGGCGTTTCTAAAAATAGAAGATGGCTGTCAAAATTTCTGCTCGTATTGTATTATTCCGTATGCTAGGGGTCCAGTAAAATCAAGGCATTTAGCTAATATTCATGCTGAAGCCGAAAAATTAGTAGCAGCCGGTTTTAAAGAAATTGTTTTGACCGGAATTCATTTAGGCGCTTATGGCCGCGATTTAGCAGCTGATGTTACTTTAGCTGATGCTTGTCGAGAGGTTTTAAAAGTTAAGGGGCTTAAGCGCTTGCGGTTAGGTTCGTTAGAGTCAATCGAGCTTTCGCCGGAATTATTTACGTTGATTCGCAATGATGAACGTTTTTGCGCGCATCTTCATTTGCCGTTGCAGGCAGGTTCTGACGCTGTTTTAAAGGCCATGAACCGCCAATATGATACGGCAGAATTTGCTAAACTAATAGCACGGGTTGAAAGTGAGGTCCCAGGCATTGCTGTATCAACTGATATCATAGTCGGGTTCCCGGGAGAAACAGAAGAAGATTTTAAGCAAGGGCTGGACTTTGTTTCTAAAATGAATTTTTCTCGGATGCATGTATTTCCATATTCGAAGCGCAGTGGTACGCCAGCGGCAGCCAGGAAAGATCAGATACCGGAAAATATAAAAAAGGAACGGGCTCAGCGTATGCAAAATCTGGCTGCGGCCAAGACAATGGAATTTCATAGAAAGTTTCTAGGCAAAGAGCTGCGGGTGTTGTTTGAAACTGCGCAGGCAGGACTTACTGATGGGCTGACGGATAATTATATACGGGTATATACTAAAAGTCCGGTAGTACCTGGTGAGCTTTATACTGTAAAACTAGAAAAACTCTATAAAGATGGTTTATACGGACAGGTTGTTGCAATGGTCAAATAAATTTGACTAAAAAGAAGGTTTTTTTATTATTATCACGAATTATATCCGTGATAGCGGTAATAGTTAATTTGCATTGGTAAAGGAGGTGTTAATGATGGCAGATTGTATTTTTTGCAAAATCGCGCATAAAGAAATACCGTCGCAGCTGGTTTATGAGGATGAACAGGTAGTGGCTTTTAAAGATTTAGAGCCGCAGGCACCGGTGCATGTGCTGGTTATTCCTAAAAAACACATTGCAAGCGTACTCGAGTTGACCGCTGCCGACAGGGATTTGACAGCACATATCATGCAGGAAGTAATTCCTAAGTTAGCTAAGGAATTGGGAGTAGCTGAGAAAGGCTTCCGAGTAGTAACTAATACTGGTGAGGAAGGCGGACAAAGTGTTAAGCATCTGCATTTCCACCTCTTGGGCGGTCGTTCGATGCAGTGGCCTCCGGGCTGAGTTGTCAGTAAGGCAAGGTAGATAAGTGTTGACATGCCATATCCCGCTGATGTATAATTGTGTGGTGTAGTTATGAAGCACAAATACTCCCAAGTTAATTGGAGGGGGGGAAAAATAGATGGCAAACGAAATTAAAGTTGGAAAAAACGAATCGATCGATAGTGCTCTCCGTCGCTTCAAGCGTATGTCCCAGAAAGCTGGTACTTTAGCTGAAGTTAGAAAACGTGAACATTACGAAAAACCGAGCGTTCGCCGCAAGAAAAAATCTGAGGCAGCTCGTAAACGCAAGTTCAGAGGTTAATAGCTATTGATTAGCGTCAGGCATCTGCGAGTCGCAAGATTCTCAGATGCCTTTTGTCATACGAAAGGAAGTAATTTTTATGTCACTGAAAGAACAATTGACGAGTGATATGAAGGAAGCCATGAAGGCTCATGACAAGGATCGTTTAGCAGTTATTCGTATGGTTCGAGGTGCTATCCGTCAACAGGAAATTGATGGTAAGAAAGAACTTAATGATGATGATGTAATTGCCGTTATCAGTAAAGAAGTCAAAATGCGCAAGGATTCCATTGACGAATTTAGCAAGGGCGGTCGTGATGATTTAGTAGCTAAGACGCAAGCTGAGATCGAAGTTTTGATGCCGTATCTGCCACAGCAGCTCTCAGAAGCTGAGGTAAAGGCACTCGTTGAGGAAGCAGTCGCTGCAACTAAGGCAGCAACGCCTAAAGATATGGGCAAAGTTATGGGTGTTTTGATGCCAAAAGTCAAAGGCCGGGCTGATGGTAAAATGGTTAATACCATTGTTCGCAGCATGTTGCAGGGGTAAAAATTAATACGCTTAAAATTACAGGGGCTTTAGTGCTGCCCCTGTAATTTTTTTAGTGAAAATATAAAAAAATTAAGTGATTTAGTAAATAACAAGTCAAAAGCATTTTTTAAGGTTATACTAATATTGCTGTTAGTTATAAAAATAATAAATAATAACGATTAAGCTCAATACAGGAAGGAAGAAATGTTATGAAATGGCTGAGCAATATTCGTATGGCCTATAAAATTTTATGTTTGGTGTTGGTAGCTGTGATTGGACTAGCCGCAGTATCGTTTACCGGATTTATTTCATTAAAAAATACTGAAAAAACAGTTGACACGATGAGTACAGTTTATTTGCCAGCAAATCAGTATTTAGCTGATGGACAGCTTAATATGCGTAAAATACAATCAGCTATGCTAGAGGCAATCGCAACTCCCGATAAAGAACGTCGGGTTAAGATGAAAAATGATCTTAATGACAAGTATAGTGATGATTTTTTAAGCTCATGGAAAAAATATAAAGAATTGATGGGAAATGACGAGAGTGTAAGCGGTAAGTTATCAGAAACTGAGCAAAATTGGAACGAGTATAACAAAGTGGCCAATCAGGTAATTGATTTAATGATAGCGGATAAACCAGCGGAAGCTAGCAAGCTGTATGCTGGTGATGGTATAAAAAAACTAAATGCTTTAAAAAATAGTTTGACTGACTTGCAAGATATTGGTAATGCTGATGTAAAAAAAGCTGATGAAGCTAATGAAGCGGCTGCTGTTGCGACTAATCGGAAAATGATTATAATTTCTGTAGTTGCATTTTTGCTGCTGCTTATAGCTGCTAATTATATAATTAGGGAGATAACAACTGCCCTAAAAGCAATGATTGCAGTTTGCGCAGCTTTAAAAGAAGGCGATTTTCGCGATAAAGCGATTTCGTTTGAACGCGGTGATGAATTAGGTGAAATGTGGAATGCTTTGCAAAGCGTGAGAACTAATCTTCGTAAGCTTATGGGAAAATTCAGTGAAACCGCGGAGCATTTAGCATCTTCTTCGGAAGAACTTACGGCAAGTTCGCAGCAGTCAGCAGAAGCATCAAATCAAGTAGCTAAATCAGTAACTGACGCAGCTATGGCAGCTAATTCGCAGCAAGAGGCAGTTGATAACAGCAATAAAGCTGTAGCTGAGGTGGCCGCGAGTGTAAGCACTATTGAAAAAAATTCGGTTCGGGTAGCAAAAAATTCTAAGGAAGCCTCGCTTAAGGCTGAGAGCGGCGTTACTGCTGTTGATACTGCGGTGCGGCAAATGAATGAAGTTGAGCAAACGGTGCAAGCATCAGCTGCCTTGGTGGATAAATTGGGAGAAAGATCGCAGGAAATAGGTCAGATAGTCGATACCATATCGGAGATTGCGGAACAGACTAATCTTTTAGCCTTAAATGCTGCTATTGAAGCGGCTAGAGCTGGTGAGTATGGCCGTGGATTTGCGGTGGTAGCTGATGAAGTAAGAAAATTAGCGGAACAGTCACAGGAAGCAGCCAAGAGGATTTCGGGATTAATAAGTGGTATTCAGCAGGATACTAATAAGGCTGTCTCATCAATGCAGTTTGGCCGTAGTCAAGTAGTCGAAGGAGCTGATTCGGTAGCCTGTCTAAAATCTAATTTTGGTGAAATTGTCCAGCTTATTGCAGGTATTGCTGCCGAAATTAAAGGTATATCTGATTCGATGAGCGGAGTTACAACTGATACTGAACAAATTAAAAATTCAGTTGCTAAATTAAGTAAGCATAGTGAAAGCATCACTGACGAAATGCAGACTGTATCAGCTGCTACGGAAGAACAGACGGCATCATCGCAGGATATAGCCCAAGCTAGTGATTCATTAGCTAATTTAGCTCAGGAATTACAGTCAGCAATTTTGGTGTTTAAATTGTAATAAAAAATGCTAAAAACTGCCATTTGCGTTTGCAAGTGGCAGTTTTTTTAGGTGAATGTCCAGCAGGTATTTTTAATATAGTTGTAGAAGAATATATAAGAATTAGATAGTTAGGTGAAAGGGGCAGTCGATGGAGTTTTCAGTTAGTATGCCAGTATTGCAGATGTTATTGCTGGCAATAATGTTTTTAGCGGTTTTTGTCGAAATAAAAACCGGTGGCATGGGTGCTGGTATCATGCTGGGAATTGTAGCTGCCGGAGTGTTTTGGGGCAGTCAGTATGTTAAAGGCTTAGTTGATTTATCGCAGATAGCAGTTTTTTTAGCGGGAATTTTATGTATCATCATAGAAATGCTGATGCCAACGGTAGGACTATTGGCTGGAGCTGGTGTGGCCGCAATGTTATATAGCGTGGTTATGACATTAGGCGGTGATATCAATGCGGTTTATGTAATGCTTGTTTCATTTGCTATGGCGGTGTTTATCTTTGCATTGATTGTAAAAAAATTGCCGAGCAGCAAATTATGGAACCGGCTGACCTTAAAAGATAAGTCGAACACGGCTAACGGTTATGTAAGCGCAGAACCGAGAGAGGAGCTTTTAGGAAAGCGGGGTATCGTTGTGACTGAACTAAGACCATCGGGCTCGGCTTTGATAGCTGATAAGCTGGTAGATGTTATATCGGAAGGGGCTTTTTTAACTAAAGGTGAAAAGATAATAGTAGTAGCTGTTAATGGCAATCGGGTGTTAGTAAGAAAAGTAAATAAATGAAGTTATTTAAGTGGGGGAGGTTTATTAATGTTAAGTTTAATTGGTTCAGGATTCTTTTTAGTAATACTTATTGCTGGAGTAATGATTTTTTTGCACTTTGTGCCATTGGGATTATGGATTTCGGCTTTAGCAGCTGATGTGCGGGTAAGTATCATTACCTTGGTAGGAATGCGTATGCGCAGGGTTCCGCCTAATAAGATAATCTTGCCGCTTATCAAAGCTAATAAAGCTGGTCTTGATGTTCAGGTAAATCAGCTCGAAGCGCATTATTTAGCTGGTGGTAATGTTGATAAGGTAGTTGATGCCTTGATAGCTGCTCATAGAGCGCAGATTCCATTGCCGTTTGAACGTTCAGCCGCCATTGATTTGGCAGGACGTGATGTATTAGAAGCAGTACAGATGAGCGTTAATCCTAAGGTTATCGAAACTCCGGTAGTATCAGCTGTAGCTAAAAATGGTATTGAATTAAAAATAAAAGCTAGAGTAACTGTCAGAGCTAATATTGACCGATTAGTCGGTGGTGCTGGAGAGCCGACGATTATTGCCAGAGTTGGCGAAGGTATTGTAACAACAGTTGGTTCGTCGGAAAGTCATAATGATGTTTTGGCTAATCCGGATGATATTTCCAAGACGGTTTTAGGTAAAGGTCTTGATGCCGGTACTGCTTTTGAAATTTTATCAATAGATATAGCTGATGTTGATGTCGGCCGCAATATTGGTGCTGAATTGCAAACGGATCAGGCTGAGGCTGATAAGCGGATTGCGCAGGCTAAAGCCGAAGAACGGCGGGCTATGGCTGTAGCCAAAGAACAGGAAATGAAGGCCTATACGCAGGAAATGGAAGCTAAAGTGGTGGAAGCACAGGCAGAAGTTCCGCATGCGATGGCTCAGGCATTACGCGAAGGCAAACTTGGGGTTATGGATTATTATAATTTAAATAATGTTCAGGCTGATACTGATATGCGCAATGCTATCAGCAGTGGTGGCAGCAAGGAAAAAATTCAGGCGCCGATTGCTCCCACTAAATAATAGGGGGGATTTCGATGGATTCCGTTCTTATGATAGTACTGTTTATAATAGTGGCAGTATTATCAGATAAAATGGGTACTAAAAAAAAGGTGCCACGTAAAAAAATACCAGTACACACTCGGCCGGAATTTAAAATTCCTGATATAAAGGGAGCACCAGTTGCGACTAAAGACAATGCCAGTGGATATTTAGAACAGATGGCAGCTACTGAAGCAAGTGAGCATTATCAAGATGAATTATTAACCAAAGCCAAGGAACTAGCTTATACGCAGCAGCGAATGGCTGAAGAAGCGCAAATTCGTTTAGCTGAAAAACACGATTACGAGATAGCAGCCAAGCTAGTGGCTGGTGAAAATAAAACTAATACTGATATAATGGTTGAACTCAATCCGCAAACAGCCAGGCAAGCTGTGGTATTAGCGGAGGTTTTAGGCAGACCAAAGGCCTACCAGCGTTTTAGGCATTAAAATATATTAGAATTAAATTTCACTGGTTAAATTAGTGGATTTGATGCTTAAAATATGACATTTGCCATGACAAAACAAAAGGATTGTTGTAAAATGGTAAGGTGTATTTGAAAGAAGTAAGGTTTTGTAGGTGATGATAGTGTCAAACCCTATGTTTGATGTAATACAAAGTGATTTGGAAAAACTTAATGATGGACTAGTAGAGGCGGTGAAGTCATCTGTCGATTTGGTAACTGAAGTTGGCACGCATTTAGTGACAGCAGGCGGCAAGAGAATACGGCCTGCTTTGTGCTTGCTGGCAGCTCGTGGTGGCAAGGATTTTGATTTGGCTAGAGTTTTGCCATTAGCAGAGGCGCTGGAGCTTATTCATACCGCCTCACTAGTGCATGATGATGTAATTGATGAAGCGGATACCCGTCGTGGTGAACTTACGGCAAATGCTCGCTGGAATAATCAGGTTGCTATTTTAAGTGGCGATTATATTTTCGCTAGAGCCTTTGCTTTAATAGCTGATGGCGGTTATGGTGATTATATTGCCAAGCGCTTAGCTACGCTGGTCTGTAATTTGAGTGTAGGCGAGATTATTCAGGATCATACGGTCTATCAGGCGGTTAAGGATTTGGATAATTATTATAACCGTATTCAGAAAAAAACAGCTGATTTCTTGGAAATTTGTTGTGAGGTCGGGGCTATAGTGGGTGGCATGACCAAAGAAGATGCTAAAAAATTGGCAGAATATGGTCATGCTATCGGCATGGCTTTTCAGATAACTGATGATGTGCTGGATATTTTACAAACATCAGAAAAAATAGGCAAACCGGCTGGTAATGATATAAGACAGGGGATTGTTACATTGCCAGTTATCAGAGCGTTGCAAGTAAGTGATGAGGCAGCTGAGCTGGAAAAAATAATTACTAATCCTGAAATGAGCACAGCTGATGTCGAAAGAGCACTGGTTATTATAAAGGCAACTGATGGCGTAGACGTTGCCAAAGCAAAAGCGGATGAGTATTTAGCACGGGCTAGAGAGGTATTGCCAGGCTCATTGCCACCCGCTATACATGAAGCTTTTGTAATGGTAGCTGATTTTATTGGTGAGCGGGAATTTTAAATGTTTAGGAGGGGTTAAATGTTTGGTATAGGCGTGCCAGAATTGATATTGATATTGATTATTGGCTTAATAGTGTTTGGCCCAGGCAAATTGCCAGAATTAGCAAGATCGTTAGGTAAAGGAATGCGGGAGTTAAAAAAAGCTTCAAACGCATTGTCACAGGCAATTAATGATCCAATTGAAACATCAGTAAAGACCAATCAAGCTGCAGCCACTGAAACAGTCAAAAAGCCTGTTGAAGATAACGTAAATTTGGCGGCAGACACGAATAATAAGGAAACGGAACCTGTGGTGCAACCTGCTAAAGAAACAATCAAGAAAAACTGATTGAAGAAAACCATTCTTGTCTGAGGGCAGGGATGGTTTTTCGTATATCAGGTATAATAAATTCATATCGTGATGATGATGAAGATTCATTGAGATTTTAAGTAGTTTTTTGTATAATATAGGTGTGAAAACATAAATTATACTAATAAATGAATTGGGGGATATACAATGATTAGTGTTCAGAGTTTGGGCATTGTGTTGCTGATAGCACTGGTGGTTTTTGGTCCGAGCAAGCTTCCGGAAATAGGTAAGGCTTTAGGTAAAAGTCTGAAGGAATTTAAAAGCAGTGCTACAGAAGATGATGATAGTAAAACTAAGCAGATGGCAAATGTTACTGAACAACCAAAAGAAATTCCAGCAAAGAAGGATACGACCAAATAATAGTCAGGTAAGATAAATGGCAGAAGAAAAAAAACATGATGAAAATACAGCGCTAGCAGCTAGCGCACCCGAGCCGGCAACGACGCCGGTCAATGACGATGGCAGTATGTCACTGATTGCTCATTTGACCGAATTGCGCAGCCGGCTTATAAAATGCCTCGTGGCCACTGCTTTAGGAAGCTGTGTGGGATATGCTTATATAGATAAAATTATGCATTATATAACCTTGCCTGCTGGCAAGCTATATTATATGCAGCCATCAGAGGCTTTTTTTACTTACTTGAAAGTGGCTTGTGTTGCTGGTTTTTTATTAGCATTGCCCGTGATTTTTTGGCAAGTATGGCGGTTCTTTTTGCCGGCGCTTACCCAGCGGGAAAGAGTTGTGCTAGGCTTAGTAGTCCCAACTTCGGTAATACTGTTCTTTAGTGGCTTGGCATTTTCCTTTTTCTTGGTTTTGCCAGCCGGTATCCATTTTTTTATGGGCTTTGGCAATGAAGAATTAGAGGCTTTGTTTTCGGTTAACAAATATTTTGATTTTGTAATTATGTTTGTTATGCCATTCGGCTTTATTTTTGAATTACCATTAGTAATAACTATTCTAGGGGCTATGGGATTAGTAAATTCCAAGTTTTTGGGCAAACATCAGCGAATTATTATATTTTTATCGTTTGTGGCCGGGGCGTTAATTACGCCAACACCGGATGTATTTACGCAGTCGATGATTGCTTTGCCGATAATAGCCTTATATGAAGTAGGCTACTTGATTGTAAGATTTATATTGCGAAAATAAAGGGGCGGGATTTTCTTGGCATTTAAGGATTTACGTGAATTTGTAGCAGAATTAGAAAAACGTAATTTACTAAAGCGTATTAAAACTGAGGTTGATCCGGAACTGGAAATTACTGAGATAACGGATCGAGTATCAAAAATGGAAGGCGATAAGAATGTCGCTTTGTTATTTGAAAATGTTAAAGGTTCGTCAATGCCGGTACTGATGAATGCTTTTGGCAGCTATGAGCGCATGGCAATAGCCCTAGGCGTAGAAAAACTTGATGATGTAGGCGATGAGCTTAGGGAAATGCTGAAACTGCCGTACGTTTCATTGCAAAATAAAATGAGTGTAGTTACTATGATACCGATGATAAAGCGGGCGATAAATTTTCCGAAATATGTCAAGAACGCGCCTTGTCAGGAAGTAGTAGAAACTGAAAATCCGAATTTGGATGAAATTCCTATTTTAAAATGCTGGCCGGAAGATGGTGGTCCTTTTGTTACGCTGCCCTTGGTATTTACGAAAAATCCTAAAACTGGCAAGCGCAATGTAGGGATGTATCGTTTGCAAAAGTACGATAGCCGTACTACTGGTATGCATTGGCATATTCATAAAAATGGTGCGGAAAATTACCGTGACACTAAGGCAGCAGGCGGTGACCGTATTGAAGCAGCTGTAGCTATTGGCACGGATCCGGTGCTTACCTATGCGGCAACAGCGCCTTTGCCACGTGATATTGATGAAATGGTCTTTGCAGGATTCTTGCGGCATAAGTCAGTAGAACTTGTCAAATGTAAAACGGTAGATATTGAGGTACCAGCTACTGCAGAAATAATTTTGGAAGGTTATGTGCTTACCAATGAGACACGGCGTGAGGGACCATTCGGTGATCATACAGGCTATTATTCGTTAGCTGATGAATATCCAGTATTTCATATAACGGCGATTACGCATCGTAAAAATCCTATTTATGCGGCAACTATTGTGGGAAAACCGCCGATGGAGGATTGTTATATAGCTAAAGCTACGGAGCGCATATTCTTGCCTTTGTTGCAACAGATGCAGCCAGAAATTGTTGATATTAATATGCCGCTTGAGGGAGTATTTCACGATTGCTGTATCGTATCAATAAAAAAATCCTATCCGATGCAGGCGCGCAAAGTTATGCATGCTTTGTGGGGAATGGGACAGATGATGAACGTCAAAATGATTATTGTCGTTGATGCACATGTCAATGTTCAGGATATGAAAGAAGTATGGTGGCGAGTTTACAATAATATTGATGCCAAACACGATTTTGAAATTGTAGAAGGACCGCTTGATGTATTGGATCATTCTTCGCCAATGGCTAAATGGGGTTCAAAACTTGGCATTGATGCTACTAAGACCTGGCCGGAAGAAGGTCATGCTCGTGAGTGGCCAGATGAAATAAATATGGCAGCTGATATTAAGCAAAAGGTAGATGCTAAGTGGAAGGAGCTTGGTCTTGATTGATTAGTGTAAAAGCCCATATAAAAAATGTTGCTTTGCATCATACTATTTTTGATTTGCCATTTGCTTTTATGGCAGCTTTTTTGGCAGCTGGTGGTGAACCAGCGCTAAAGGATTTGTTTTGGATAGCGATGGCTATTACTACTGGCAGGGCCGCTGCCTTGGCTTTAGATAATCTGGCTGATATGAAATTTGACAGTCAGCAGCCACGAATGGCCGAGCGGGCAATGGTAACTGGCGTAATATCCAAAAATGAAGCCAAGATTTTTATAGTAAGCTGTCTTGTATTGATGATAGTATCTGTTTATCAATTGCAGCCAATTTGTATATATCTTTTGCCATTAGCTGCGGCGCCATTTTTGCTCTATCCATTTACCAAGCGTTTTACTAATTGGTGTCATTTGTTTTTGGGATTAGCTGTAGCTATGGCACCAGCTGGCGGCTGGGTCGGCATAATAGGAGAGGTTACGTTGCCGATGATAATTTTATGTACGGCCGTAGCCCTTTGGATTGGCGGTTTTGATGCTATTTATGGTTCTCAGGATGAAGCCTTTGATAAAAGTCATGGTTTACATTCACTTGCCGTTCGCTATGGTGCTGCTGGTGCCTTTAGAATTGCGGTAGTGCTGCATATAATTTGTATAATATGTTTTTTTGCTGTAGGTATAATGTTAAATCTTGGCTGGCCGTATTTTACTGGTGTCGGTATTGCGGCAGGAACGCTTATCTATCAGCATCAGATTGTTAGCCCCACAGACTTTAGCCGAGTTACGCAAAAATATTTTATGCGCAATGGTATAGTATCCGTTGCTATATTTATTTGCACGTGGCTGAGTTTCTGTGTTAAATAAATAATTTTTGGGCATAGGCGAATAATTTATCGCCATAAGTTTAGGAGTGATGTTTATGTCAGCAAGAATTTTACAAGGAAAAGAATTTGCGCAGCAGTTCCGTGCTGATGCTGGTAAGCGGGTCGAGGCTTTGCGGGAGAAATATGGTATTACTCCTGGATTGGCTGTTATCATTGTCGGCAGCAATCCGGCATCACAGGTTTATGTTCGCAACAAGCATAAGTCTTGTGAAGAACTTGGTATATATTCGGTGGTAGTTGAAATGCCGGAGAACACGACCAAAAATGATTTGCTGGCTAAAATTGATGAGCTAAACTTTGATAAACGAATTAATGGTATTTTGGTGCAGTTGCCACTTCCCAAGCAAATTGCGGCTGATGAAGCTGAAATTTTAAACCGTATTGATCCTTTAAAAGATGTAGATGGTTTTCATCCAGTAAATGTTGGTCGTTTGGTAACAGGTGAAGAGGGGCTGATTCCTTGTACACCAGCTGGCTGCCTGAAGATGCTGGAGCTGGCAGATATTCCGCTTGATGGCAAAAAAGCGGTAATTATCGGTCGCAGTAATATTGTAGGTAAACCTATGCTGCATCTCCTGTTGGGGAAAAATGCTACGGTAACAATTTGTCACTCGCATACCAAGGATTTGGCAGCAATTACGCGCGAGGCTGATATCTTGGTAACAGCTATCGGCCAGCCTGAATTTGTAACGGCTGATATGGTAAAACCAGGAGCAACAGTTATTGATGTCGGTATTAATCGTATTGCACCAAAAAAATTAGTTGGTGATGTTGATTTTGAGGCTGTAAAAGAGGTAGCTGGAGCCATAACGCCGGTTCCCGGTGGTGTCGGTCTGCTGACAGTTGCTATGCTGATGCAAAATGTGGTTAAAGCTGCTGAATTGCAGCTTAGCAAATAAAATGAGGATTTAAGACTTTAGAGGAGAAGAAAATTATGAAAACTGATGTCGAAATTGCTCAGGAAGCAGAAATCCAAGATATTCGTAAAATCGCTGAAAAACTGGAAATTTCAGAAGATGAATTAGAGCTTTATGGTAAATACAAAGCTAAAATTTCGCTTAAGGCTTGGGAAAGAGTAAAGGATAATCCTAATGGTAAACTGATACTGGTGACAGCTATCAATCCGACACCGGCTGGCGAAGGCAAGACTACTACTAGTGTTGGTTTGGCTGATGCTTTTCATAAGCAGGGGAAAAAAGTGGCAGTCGCATTGCGTGAACCGTCCTTAGGACCTTGCTTTGGCTTAAAAGGTGGTGCTGCTGGCGGCGGCTTGGCTCAAGTAGTACCGATGGAAGATATTAATCTTCATTTTACGGGTGATTTTCATGCTATCACTACGGCTCATAATTTACTAGCAGCAGTTATTGATAATCATATTCAGCAGGGTAACGCACTAGATATTGATGTCCGCCGTATTGTGTGGAAACGAGTGCTGGATTTAAATGACAGAGCATTGCGTCATGTGGTAATTGGTCTTGGTGGTAAGGCGCATGGCACTCCGCGGGAAACAGGTTTTGATATCACCGTAGCATCAGAAATGATGGCAATATTATGCTTGGCATCTGATTTAGAGGACATGAAAAAACGTCTTGGAGAAATTGTGGTAGCTTATTCGCGTGATGGCAGAGCTATTCGGGCTAAGGAATTAAATGTAACTGGTGCTTTGACGCTGCTGTTTAAAGATGCGATTAAACCAAATTTGGTACAGACGCTGGAAGGAACGCCAGCATTTATTCATGGTGGCCCATTTGCCAATATTGCTCATGGCTGCAATAGTGTTATGGCAACTAAATTTGCATTGAAATTTGCTGATTATACCATAACTGAGGCTGGCTTCGGTGCTGACTTAGGTGCGGAAAAATTTCTCGATATTAAATGCCGTTTTGCTGGTTTGAAGCCAGATGCGGTAGTTATTGTAGCTACGGTTCGTGCATTAAAGATGCATGGCGGTCTTGATAAAAAAGAACTGGCAAAGATTGATATGGAGGCTTTGGAGAAAGGTCTGGCTAATCTTACGAAGCATATTGAAAATATTCATAAGTTTGGCTTGCCGGCAGTAGTAGCTATCAATGCATTCCCGACTGATACCAAAGAAGAACTTGATTTTGTTGAGGCAAAATGCAAGGCTTTGGGGGCTGACGTAGCATTGTCGGAAGTATGGGCTAAAGGTGGTGCTGGCGGTATCGAGCTGGCTGAAAAAGTTGAAGCTGCTATGCAAAAAAACAATAATTTCCACTTTATGTATGATGTAAATCAGTCAATTCCGGAAAAAATTACTACCATAGCCAAGGAAATTTATGGTGCTGATGGCGTAAACTTTACTAAGGCTGCGCAAAAACAGTTAAAAGAAATCGAAGATCTTGGTTATGATAAAATGCCTATTTGCATGGCTAAAACGCAGTATTCGTTCTCAGATGATGCGACTAAATTAGGTCGTCCAACAGGCTTTACGATTACGGTTCGTGAACTTCGATTGTCAGCTGGTGCTGGATTTATTGTAGCGCTTACGGGCAATGTGCTTACGATGCCGGGGCTTCCCAAACATCCAGCAGCTGAAAATATGGATATTGATAATAATGGTAAAATAACTGGTTTGTTCTAAAAAAGTAATATTTTGTATAAATGGCATTAAGTAGTAATTCTTAATGCCATTTATTTTGTAATTAATAAAGATTATGATAAAACCAAACTAACTACTTGAAAAATAATCAGAAACACCGTACAATAAAAAATGTCTTGGCAATAAAAATAAATTTTCATTGGGGGTATTTTATGAAGCGTGTATCGGTTGAACTGGTTCCGCGCGAGGAAGCGCAGCTGCGTAGTGAATTGCAATTGTTAAATAAATATCAAAAAGAAATTGACGTGATTAATATACCTGACCTTTTGCGCTTTGATCTGCGCAGCTGGCAAGGGGCGGCAATTGCCCAGGAGTCATTTAAAATGGCAATGCCACATATAAGAGCTATGGATATAGATTTAAATCAGGAACTTCCAATGAAAAGCTTTTTGCGGGAACATCAAATAAAGGAAGTTCTGGTTATTCAAGGCGATCCGCCGCAAAGTATGAATCATGTGGTTTATCCGACTGAGAGCACGGATGTTATTCGCAAATTTCGTGAAGAAATGCCAGAAGTAAGAGTTTATGCTGGTATTGACCAGTATAGAAGCTCAATGCGTGAGGAGCTATATGGTATTCATCGCAAGCTGCAAGCAGGTGCGAGCGGATTCTTTACTCAGCCATTTTTTGATACGCGCTATATGCAAATATATATGGATATGCTTGATGGCATGGAAGTATATTGGGGCGTATCACCAGTAATGAGTGCTGTTTCTAAAAGTTATTGGGAGCGAAAAAATAATGTAGTATTTCCAAAATCATTTGAGCCTAATCTCAAATGGAGTATTGAATATACGAAACAAGTTATGGAGCTGATTGATAAAATGTCAGGCAGTCTTTATCTTATGCCGATAAAAACCAATTTAGAAGCATATCTTGCTGGTGTATTTCAGTAAATTTATCAATAAACAGGTTTCCTTTAGTTGCTGGTGTGTAAAATTTTGTTAATGTGCAGATTTTAGGAGAAAAAACATGTTTAAGATTTTAAGCAAAGAGGAGCTCTCGCCTAATGTGTTCGCAATGGACATTGAAGCTCCACGCGTGGCAAAAAAAGCTCAAGCTGGTCAGTTTATTGTTTTGCGGGTTGATGAAAAAGGCGAACGGATACCACTTACTATTGCTAATTTTAATCGCGATACTGGTGTGGTAAATATCGTGTTTCAAGTAATCGGAGCGTCAACGATGGCTTTAGCGGCGCTTAACGCAGGTGATTCATTGCTGGATTTTGTGGGTCCACTAGGCAAGCCGTCAAAGATAAAGAAATTTAATGGAACTGTAGTTGTGGTCGGTGGCGGTATCGGCGTTGCCCCAACCTTCCCGATAGCTAGAGCAATGAAGGAAGCAGGTAATAAGGTAATTGCTATTATGGGAGCTAAGACCAAAGATATTCTCATCATGGAAGCAGAAATGCAGGCTGTTACTGATGAAATTATGATAACAACAGATGATGGTTCAAGAGGTATAAAAGGCTTTGTTACCTATGCAGTAGAAGAACTTTATAAGCGCGGGGAAAATATAGCCCAGGTGACGGCGATTGGTCCGGTCATTATGATGAAAAGTGTGGCTGATGTTACGCGCAAGCTAGCTATACCAACAGTGGTAAGTCTGAATCCTATCATGGTTGATGGTACTGGCATGTGTGGCGGCTGCCGGGTTACTATAGGCGAAGAAACCAAATTTGCCTGTGTTGATGGTCCGGAATTTGATGGTCACTTAGTTGATTTTAAGGGACTGATGAGTCGTCAGCGCATGTATCGGGATCTAGAGCAAATTGAAAAAGATCATGTATGCAATATTGGCTTGGGGAGGTAACAAATAATGGCTATTTCACTGAAAAAACATGAAATGCCGGTGCAGGCACCAGCAGTCAGAGCCCACAATTTTACTGAAGTTGCGTTAGGTTATGATGAAGAAACAGCGGTTGCTGAAGCTGCACGTTGCCTCCATTGCAAAGTTCCGCAGTGCCGTAAGGGCTGTCCGGTAGCAGTTGATATACCGGCTTTTATTGGCAAGATAAAAGAACGTGATTTTACGGGAGCACTTTTAAAAATAAAAGAAACCAATGCTTTGCCGGCAGTCTGTGGTCGGGTTTGTCCACAGGAAAATCAATGTGAAAAGCATTGTATTTTGGCGAAAAAAGGTGAAGCTGTGGCTATTGGCCGTTTAGAGCGTTTTGCCGCCGATACCTACATGGCTAAGGATCTGCCAATTAAGCCAGTTGAATATGATGAAAAGGCGCTTAAGGTGGCAGTTATTGGCTCAGGACCATCAGGTCTTTCCTGTGCTGGTGATTTAGCTAAGCGAGGTTATAAGGTAACAGTGTTTGAAGCACTGCATAAGGCTGGCGGAGTTTTGTCCTATGGCATACCGGAATTTAGATTGCCTAAGGATAAGGTCGTCGCTAGGGAAATTGCCGCTATTGAAAAATTAGGCGTAAAATTTGAACTGGATGCAGTAGCTGGCCGGCTTTTTACAGTGGATGAGTTATTGACAGACGAAGGCTTTGCCGCAGTTTTTATCGGCACGGGAGCTGGTCTGCCACGTTTTCAGGGTATCCCTGGAGAAAGCTTGAATGGGGTTTATTCAGCAAATGAATTTTTAACCCGCTGCAATTTGATGAAGGCTTATAAATTTCCTGAATATGCTACGCCAATAAAAGTTGGCAAGAGTGTAGCCGTTATTGGCGGCGGCAATGTGGCGATGGATGCTGCCCGTACGGCTTTGCGTTTGGGAGCGGAAAAAGTAGCTATTGTTTATCGTCGCAGTGAAGCTGAGCTTCCTGCCCGCAGTGAGGAAGTCGAACATGCCAAGGAAGAAGGCATTGAATTCAAACTATTAAATAATCCAGTAGCAATAACCGGCGATGAAGCTGGCTGGGTTAAAAGTATGCGCTGTGTAAAAATGGAACTTGGCGAGCCTGATGCGTCGGGAAGGCGCCGGCCAGTGCCAATAGCAGGTTCAGAATTTGATATGCCAGTGGATACCGTTATTGTTGCTATTGGTACGGGACCAAATCCTATCATGGCACATACTACGCCGGATTTGGAACTTACTAAACGTGGCAATATTGCAGCTGATGAAGAAACTGGTGCAACCTCCAAAGCTGGCGTGTTTGCTGGCGGTGATATTGTAACTGGTTCGGCTACGGTTATTTTAGCTATGGGAGCAGGCCGCAAGGCAGCTAAAGCCATTGATGAATATTTGCAGAGCAAAAAAAAGTAAAATTTTATGCAAGGGAAAAAATTCCGCCTCAGTTGGGCTTCATTAACTGGGGCGGTTAGTGATTTTTTTGGAAGAGTTTAGCAGGAAAGAAGGGATATTTGGTTATGATGAATTTTGCAGCGATTGATTTTGAAACGGCAACAGCGGCTAGAAATTCAGCTTGCAGTGTGGCGGTAGTAGAAATCAAGAATGGAAAAGTAGCTGATTCGTATTATACGCTTATTAAACCGCCCGCTAATCGTTATAATAGGTTTAATATAAAAATACATGGTATTCATCCCCAAGATACAGCTGACGCACCGGAGTTTGCTGCTGTCTGGCCAGAATTAAATAAGCATTTAGCAGGCAAGATACTCGTTGCGCATAATGCAGCTTTTGATATGAGTGTGCTAGGGGCTTGTTTAGCTGATGCAGGTATAACCCCGCCAGCATTTTCTTATTGTGATACAGTAGCTATTTCCCGTAGGGTGTGGCCCAATTTAAACAATCATAAGCTGGATACGGTTGGCAGTTTTTTGCAGATAGATTTTAAGCATCATAATGCCTTGGATGATGCTAAGACTTGTGCAGCTATACCACTAGCTGCCAGTGAAGAACTTTTGGTACAAGATATAGCTGCTTTGGCTAAAAAAACAGGTGTGCGGCTACATAATTTTAACTGTTAAAGGGGGAGCATTGGCATGATTTTGGTAAGTGCCTGTTTGTTAGGGCATAAGGTGAAGTATAATGGTGGTTCCAATAAAAATGATTTATTGTTAAAATATAATGAACGGGGGCATTTTTTAGCAGTTTGTCCGGAATGTTTTTCAATGCTTCCTGTTCCGCGTCCGCCGATGGAGATACAAGGGGGGACGGGAAAAAAACTTTTAGCTGGCCGGGTAAAAGCGCAGGATAAAAACGGCATGGATACTACGCAGTATCTATTGACTGGCGCCGAGAAGGTTTTAAAAATAGCTAAAGCTTATAATGCTAAATTTGCCATATTAAAAGAAAGCAGTCCATCCTGTGGGGTAAAAAAAATTCATAGTGGTCATTTTGATGGTAAAAAAAATAAAAGGACAGGGGGTTACGACAGCATTGCTGATTAAAAATGGCATAGAGGTTTTTTCCGAGAAAGAAATTACTATTGGCAGATTAGAAGAGCTTATGGCTGAAGATATTAAGAACTAACAGCTGTAAAT
>ERZ1034680.49-NODE-49-length-90967-cov-25.610843_pt1 | contig 90967 bp, 84 predicted proteins | sample MGYA00520639_ERZ1034680 | MGnify/ENA primary metagenome ERZ1034680 (study PRJEB33766, sample SAMN09781760) | gut metagenome | biome: gut microbiome | host: Homo sapiens | place: Madagascar | study: EMG produced TPA metagenomics assembly of the PRJNA485056 data set...
ACTCGCGACCCCCACCTTGGCAAGGTGGTGCTCTACCACTGAGCTATTTCCGCATGATGGCGACCCGAATGGGACTTGAACCCATGACCTCCGCCGTGACAGGGCGGCATTCTAACCAACTAAACTACCGGGCCGTTTGTCGCTTTGTTTCAGCGACATGTATTATTATACGGATATCAATCTATAAAGTCAATACCCTATTCCTATTTTTTAACGATATTTTTTTCTTGGCAAAACTTGCCAGCTAGCATTATAATAGAAATGCTATATTATTTTTTATAATCAAAAAGGATGGGATCATAATTGTCTAGTTCTGAAGTAGGACTACTAATTGCAATACTTATATTACTGCTTAGTATTAACGCTTTTTTTTCTTTAATTGAAACTGCTATAACCGAATGTCATCATGGACTATTAGAAAAAAAACAGGATGATGGTGACAAAGACGCTAAAGCGGTACTTGCTTTATTAGAAACGCCAGAGGAGCTTTTATCCTTGGCACAAGTCGGTATTACTTTTACCAGTATTTTAACTGGGCTATGCACTGGCATGTTTGTAGCACCGTTTTTAGCAATAAAATTAACTTTTCTGCCAAACGCATCAATTATAGCCATCTTGTTAAGTGTTATACTAACAACTTACATTACCCTGCTGTTTAGTGAATTTTTGCCTAAACGAGCAGCAATACAAAATCCGGAAAAATTTTTATTACGCTATCATGGTATTCTTAGCCGCACAATATTTATCACCAAACCATTGATTTCACTCTTGGCTAATTCAGCTAGTCTTATCTTGCTGCTCTTTGGCATCAATCCTAAAATCGAAGACACGGTAACTGAAGACGAAGTAAAAGATCTAATTGAACAAGGCACCGAAGACGGTACCTTTGAAAAAACTGAACAAGCAATGGTTGACCGCATATTTCACATGAGCGATCAAACGGCTTATGCGCTCATGACCCCTAGAACGCAAATGCTATGGCTTGATTTGTCGGATTCCCTAAAACATAATTTGCGGCTTATTCGCGAAAATCCACAAGATATATTCCCTGTTGGCAGAGACAGCCTTGATGATTTTTGCGGTGTCCTCTACGCTAAAGATCTTTTAAATGCTGCTTTGGAACGCAAAGCCCTGGATCTTTCGCAATATATCCGCAAGCCTTTATTTGTACCACGCTCGCTTGAAACCTTCCGCGTTTTAGAGCAGTTCCGTACTACCGGTATCCACGAAGCCATGGTGCTTGATGAATACGGCGGCGTTATCGGTTTTCTTACCATGGATGACATAATGGCAGAAATTGTTGGTCAATCAGCTTCAACTGATAAAAAAGAACCGGCAGCTGATTTCATATCTAGCCGCAATGAAAACTCTTGGCTCATTAATGGTCTTTGCTCTATTGATGATTTTAAAGCTAAATTTGCTATTGATGAGCTTCCTGACGAGGATCACGATCACTTTCAAACAATGGGCGGTTTTTTGACCTCTTACTTTGGTTATATTCCCAAAAAAGGAGAAAAGAAAACTTGGCGTGATCTTACTTTTCAGGTAAAGGCTATGGATCGGGCTCGCATTGCTAAAATTTTAGTAACCCGCTTAGAAAATTAACCCGCTAAATAAATACGGAAAAGACTAGCTTCCCATTTGGATAGCTAGTCTTTTTTATTGGCATTTATATTTTGTTATTCTTTGATACTATCAGCAGCAACAGCTTCTTTTTTATCAGCTTTAACTTCATCAGCTTCACTGCCAGCAGCTGCTTCCTTAGCTGGCGGTTTTAATATATTCATAAACTCATCACCTGTAATGGTTTCTTTTTCATACAAAAACGCTGCCAATTTATCAAGCGTATCGCGATTATCAAGCAGCATTTGCTTAGCCTTGTCATGCTGAGCTTTTACCAAAGCTACAACCTGCTTATCAATTTGATTTTGCGTAGCAGCTGAACAAGCAAGTGACGTATCCCCACCTAAATATTTGTTATTGACTGTCTCCATTGCTACCATATCAAAATCAGGACTCATGCCATAACGGGTAATCATAGCCCGTGCCATCTTAGTTGCCTGCTCAATATCATTGGCAGCACCTGTGCTCACTTGACCAAATTTTACTTCTTCAGCGGCTCGGCCAGCAGTAAAAGTAGCTATTTTATTTTCCAGCTCTTCCTTGGTTAATATGTACTTATCCTGTTCTTCAACCTGCATCGTATAACCTAACGCCCCCGATGTCCGCGGGATAATCGTTATCTTCTGCACGGGTGCCGAATTACTCTGCAACGCCGCTACCAGCGCATGACCGATTTCATGATAAGCCACGGTATGCTTTTCTTTATCCGAAAGTATCGCATTTTTCTTCTGATAACCAGCGATGACTACTTCAACACTTTCCTCTAAATCTGACTGCGTAACCTGACTGCGACCCGAGCGGACCGCCCGTAAAGCGCCTTCATTTATGATATTGGCAAGCTCAGCGCCCGAAGCCCCGGCAGCCATCCGCGCGATAGTATGAAAATCCACATCCGCTGCCATTTTTACTTTGCGGGCATGAACCGCAAGTATTGCTTCACGACCAGCCAAATCTGGAAGTTCCACCGGTACGCGCCGATCAAACCGGCCAGGACGCAGCAGAGCAGGATCAAGTGACTCCGGCCTATTGGTTGCCGCCAGTATTATTACACCGTTGTTACCCTCAAAGCCATCCATTTCCGTAAGCAGCTGATTTAATGTCTGCTCACGCTCATCATTGCCCATCATATTGCCATTACGTTTTTGTCCGATAGCGTCTATTTCATCAATGAATACGATACAGGGGGCTTTTTCCTTGGCTTGTTTAAAAAGATCCCGTACCTTGGAAGCGCCCATACCGACAAACATCTCCACAAATTCTGAGCCTGCTATTGAGAAAAACGGCACATTGGCTTCGCCCGCTACCGCTTTAGCCAGCATGGTTTTACCCGTGCCCGGCGGGCCTACCAGCAGCACACCTTTAGGCATAGCTGCTCCAATGGTCGAATATTTCTCTGGATTATGCAAATAATCAACGATTTCGGATAAATTTTCCTTAGCTTCATCCTCACCAGCAACATCTTTAAAATGAATACCCTCCGATGACGGCACATAAACCTTAGCCTGATTGCCGCTGCCTAATCCAAACATCATCGAGTTACCGCCAGCCCGTTCCATCATTTTTCGGCTCATATATTGACCGATAGCAAAAAATATCAAAAGTGGCAGTATCCACGTCATAAAGAAACTGACTATCGGCGAAGTTTCTTCCTTTATCGAATGTGAAAAGACGGCGCCGGATTCATGCAATCGCTGTACCAAAGTTGGATCGATCATGATACCTGTTTTATAACTTTTGTCATCCTTATCCATAAACAAAATCTTATTGTCTTTGATATCTACTTTATCAATCTGTTTATCGTCAATCATGCTCATAAAAGTACCATAATCGACCTGCTCAACCTGCTGTTCCGCAAAATAAGGTCTAGCCATTTCATTAAACAGCAGCATCACTGCCAATACTAAAATATAATAAAATGTCAATGATTTTTTTGGTGGTTTAAGTTCCTTCATAGTTATCCTTCTTAATAGTAAACCCCCATAAAGCTATGCTCTACAGGGGAAAAATCAGTCAAGTTTGTACATATAAAGCTTTGATATGAATGTTTACCTCATGCACAATCATACCAGTCATAAATTCGACAGCATCACGAACTTCTTTTTGTGACTGTGCTATAAGCGTCGGAATATGATTACCATACGTCAGCACTACATCACAATTTATTATAAGCCCCAAATCTTCTTCACCCTGCATCATATGCTTGACTTTGATATGGCTTATTTTGCTTACAGCTTCTGCCTTGCTGACTACCTTGTCAACAATTGCCTCAATCGCCGAATCATCTATACTCAGCTTGCCATAATAACTAAATACTGGCCGCACAATGGACTTTTCACCTAAACGGCGGCGACGGGTGGAAGAACGCTTAAATAATGACTGCAACGGATCTATTAAATAACCGGAAAAATGTGGTTTTAGCTCAATAGTTGGCACCGGAATTATATGTTTGCCTTGTTTCAGCCGATAAAACCGAGCTTTCTCCATCTCTTGCTTAGTTGCTACATCCTCGATATGAATTATCTTGGCTATAGATGGCAGCTTCAGCGCCCGTGCGATTTTCTGCACCATATTTTCCGATGTTCCTAATACTAAAATCCGATGGGGTTTTGATTTTGAAATAGCCTCTCTTACCTCTTCAGCGTGACCTGGCAATACAAAAATAGCCCGTCTTACTGCCATTATTTTGCTTTTTTCTTTTTTAGCCGAATGACCGCCGACAATTTTGCCATCTTTTATCAAGATGCCATCGTCAATTATAGCATCAGCCTTGTTTTTATGAGCTACAATCAGCGCATGATGGCTTTTGCCTGTACCACTCGGACCAACTAAAGCTATTACATCCATAGCGACCGCTCCCCATTCACTCGATTTTAGTCATAGGTTTATAAAATGCCTCCGCCCACTTATCATCAATCGTAAAAATACCTACTTTTTGTGGATATCTTGTAGGATAGCCATGAAAATCTGATCCCCCTGATACCTTAAGACCATATTCTTCGGCCATTGCCATATAACGCTTGACATCGGTTTCATCATGTTGCGGATAAAAAACTTCTATTCCCTCTATGCCACGCTGACACAGATCCCTTACGATAGCATCATCACCAATCAACTTAGGATGTGCCAGCACCGGCGTACCACCAGCAGCTTTTATAAGCTCTATTATTTCTTCCACTTCCAAATGATAATGCGGTACATACGCCGGCTGACCTTTTTTCAGCACCGCATCAAAAGCTTCCCTAATCGACGCAAAATAACCTTTTTTTACTAAAACACGCCCGATATGGGAGCGGCTTATCGCACTGCTGGCACCTGCTATAGTCAGCACCTCAGTTTCGGTAATATTATAGCCTAGCTGCTGCAGCTTTTCGATCATCTCGCTGAATCTTGTCCAGCGCGCTTCTGTTACATCATTTAGTTTATCCGCCAGTTCACGATAATAAATATCGACATTAAATCCCAATATATGTATCTCCCTTAGCGGATGATGAGCGCTGAATTCAATACCAGGAATAATTCCTATTCCTTTATTAGGAAATAAACCATTTTCATACAGATGAGCTACGCCATCTATCGTGTCATGGTCAGTAATAGCTATATATCGCAAACCGGCAGCCTTAGCTGTTGCTATCAGCTCCTCCGGAGTAAGTTTTCCATCCGAAAAAGTCGTATGCATATGCAAATCACTAGGCATTTTATTTTGTCACTCCTATATCCAATGTTCAGCGTGGTTCTACAATAAGTTTTATTGCCGTACGTTCCTCACCATTTATCTCAAGATCCGTAAACGCTGGAATACATACTAAATCCACACCATGCGGTGCTACAAAGCCACGCGCAATCGCGATTGCTTTTATCGCCTGATTAAGCGCCCCCGCCCCGATAGCCTGCATTTCGGCACTGCCATTTTCTCGCAATACCCCAGCCAAAGCTCCGGCCACCGAATTGGGATTTGATTTAGCTGATACTCTCAGAATTTCCATATCCAGCACGTCCTCTCTTGCTATATGAGCTGCTACAAGACCTGACTAAAACTTATTGTCACTCTTAAACATTCTTCAAATTATGCAAAATTCCTGCTTTTTCTGCAAGCTAAAAATCATTTAACTATCAGCAAGCGTTCAATACCACTGGTTTTATTAGTATTATCATCAATATCAACGATAACTGCTGAGTACACCATCGGTCCATTTTCCTCTACATCAAACCTGCAAGGCATAGCAGTCGTAAATTTACGCAAAATTATTTCGCTTTTAACCCCTAGAACCGAATTCCACGGTCCAACCATGCCCAAATCGGTAATATACGCTGTTCCCTTGGGCAGCAAACGTTCATCTGCCGTTTGAATATGCGTATGCGTACCTACAACACCATTTACTCGGCCATCTAAATACCAGCCCATCGCCATTTTTTCTGAAGTCGTTTCCGCATGAAAATCCAAGAATATGATATCACACTCTGATTTCATTTCATGCAATATATCCTCAACCTTTTGAAAAGGACAATCTAAAGCTGGCATTAAAGCTCGCCCTGATAAATTCATGACGCCGATATTTTTTGCTTTAAACGGAAATACGCACCAGCCCTTGCCTGGTGTCCCCTCTGGGTAATTAGCCGGCCGCACTAAAAAGGGCTCCTGGTCGATAAACGACAGTACATCTTTTTTATCCCAGACATGGTTGCCCGAAGTTATAATATCAGCTCCGCCACGATAGAGCTCATCGACCGCTTTACGGGTAAAGCCTTTGCCACCAGCTGAATTTTCACCATTTACGATTACCACATCAATATTCTTTTCTCGGCGCAATTTAGGTGTATATTCCATAAATGCTTTGCGTCCCGGTCTGCCAACAACATCCCCCGTTAGCATTATTCGCATTTTTGTCATCCTCTCAAAAATAATAATTAACCATTATAAACTACCACGTTATTCGCTTCTCGCATCCCCACCAGTCTTCCGGGGAGACGCCTTTTCGAAACCTCATATAACATTTGCTCTAAAACTGCGCCCTGCTTATCGCGAAACTCATCGTCTAAATTATCGGCATCATGCAAAGTATCTATTGCCAGCTGCCTGCCAAATTTATCACGCATAATATTCACTAACAAGGTTAGTTCCCCTCTAGTAACAGCGGTTATTTCCCGACGCAAATGTATCATAATAAGCTTAGCCTGCCTATTGATAGTTATGGTAAGTTCGCCTTTGTAACCATCAGTTAATTCGTGATAAACCTGCAAGCTTTCATTGATATAATCCATAAAATCCTGCAATTCTTTTTTACCAGCCTCACCTTTAACCACAAAATCCAGCACTAATTCATTATTCTTCGGTTCATAACTAAGGGATGATATCTCACTATAGCAAACCAAAATTGAAGCCAAAAGCTGCACACCATTTTTAGCTGCCTGTTGTTTCTTTTCATAGTATTTATTTAATAACTTTTTCAAGCTGAATCCAAACATAGTTTCATCCTCACTAAGTACAACTTAAGGGTGCAGGACTAATCCCGCACCCTTAAACGGATTTCCCAGGAGCTTATTTAGCGTAATCAACCACCCGTGTTTCACGAATAATCGTTGCCTTAATCTGACCAGGATATTCCAATTCATCCTCAATTTTTTTGACGATATCATGTGCCAAAGCTACTGCCTCAGCATCATCAACTTTGTCTGGTTTAACCATAACCCGAATTTCACGGCCAGCCTGAATAGCAAAACAACGCTCAACGCCTTCATAAGATTCAGCTATTTCTTCTAAACGTTTAAGCCGCTTCAGATACGACTCCAGGCTCTCACGACGGGCGCCAGGACGAGCTGCCGATACAGCATCAGCTGCAGCTACCAGCACCGCTTCCACACTAGTTGCCTCCACATCGCCATGATGCGAAGCAATACAGTTAATGACATCTTTTGATTCCCGATATTTACGCGCCAAATCAGCACCAATGCTGGTATGCGAGCCCTCAACCTCATGGTCAATGGCCTTGCCGATATCATGCAAAAGACCGCCACGTTTAGCAAGTGTCACATCACAGCCAAGCTCCGACGCCATAACGCCAGCCAAATGTGATACCTCAACCGAATGATTGAGTACATTCTGACCATAACTGGTACGATAACGCAACCTGCCCAAAAGCTTTATGAGCTCAGGATGGATACCATGTACACCTGTATCAAACGTTGCCTGTTCACCAGCTTCTTTTATCCGCATATCGACTTCACGTTTAGCTTTGTCGACCATTTCTTCAATGCGGGCTGGATGAATACGACCATCCTGTATCAGCTTTTCCAGCGCAATACGGGCAATCTCACGGCGTACCGGATCAAAGCCAGAAAGTATTACTGCCTCTGGCGTATCATCAATGATGAGATCAATACCAGTAAGCGTTTCAAGGGTGCGGATATTACGTCCTTCACGACCGATAATACGTCCCTTCATCTCGTCATTTGGCAATGCCACTACTGATACTGTAGTTTCTGCCACATGATCGGCTGCGCAGCGCTGAATCGCCTGACTTAAAATATCCCGAGCTTTTTTGTCAGCCTCATCTTTGGTTTGCTGCTCATACTCCTTAATCTTCATGGCTTTTTCGTGCTTCAATTCTTCTTCCGCTTCAGCCATGAGCATCGTCCGCGCTTCTTCAGCCGTAAGACTTGAAATGCGTTCAAGCTCCGCTTTTTGCTTTTCATGCATCTCATCAACAGCCTGCTGGCTCTTATCAAGCTTTGATTCCTTACGGGAAAGTGCTTCTTCCTTCTTTTCTATGGAATCGAGCTTGCGATCAAGGTTTTCTTCCTTTTGGACTATTCGGCGTTCCTGACGCTGAATCTCACTACGACGTTCTTTTGTATCGCGATCAAGCTCCTGGCGCAGACGATGAATGTCCTCTTTTGCTTCCAGGAGAGCCTCTTTCTTTTTGGTTTCGCCTTTCTCTTCTGCATCAGCTACAATGCGTCTTGCTTCTTCTTCAGCGGAGCCTATCTGTGCTTCAGCTGTTCTCTTACGAGCAACGTATCCCGCACCGGCACCGATGATTACTGCAACTATTACCGCTACAACTATTTCGATAACGATAATACTCACCCCCTCTTCATCTTTTTGCTTTAATGCTATTTGTTTTACTTATAGTTTATTGCACAACTATACGTATATATTCTAATGTTTTTACTGATTAGTGTCAAGAAATCATAGTCAAATCCTCCTATATGCGGTAAAATTAAACAATACGCACATATATTAATAAGTGAACATTACACAGGGGGAATCTTTTATGCTTAAATGCTCCGAATGCGGTCGCGAACTTAATGACAGCGAAGCATTGGTTAATAAAAATGCTGCTGGTGAAAAAACCATTATCTGTCATGACTGTTTTCAAAAAATCATGGGCGTTGACTATAAAACATTTGCCTATCGCAAAGAAAATGCCAAGCAGACTTTAGTAGCTGTTATTTTTTGTCTGGCAGCTACTTTCTATGCCTTCTTAGAAAAAGGTCCAGCCTTTGGCGCTTTAGGCATTGTCCTGACAATTTTAGTCTATCTTTTTGCCAGCAAAGCTCGCTAAAATATACTAAAAATATCCAGCTCTTATTTTTAGCTTTATTTTCAAGGAGGAATTTTCTTATGAACATTATCCAGCTTAAAAAAAGCATCATCCAAGCTATTACCGCCAGCATTTTAGTCATACCTGTCTATTGCGGCTCATTAAATGCCCCTATTGCTGAAGCTGGCACTGCCGATATTATTGGTGCCGTTATCGGCGGTGCTGTTGCCAGCAGTCAGCTTAACGCTACCTTGCATCACTACAATGACACGGAAGAAGGCCGGCTAGAATTTTTGGCTGAAATGAAAAAACAGTATGGCGTAAATCAAGACTACAATTTGAATCGGCAGCTTGATCGCATTATGAATAATCTTTCTGCTGGTATTCGCGCGATTGATCCTTCAATCGACAAAAAACCTTATAATTATTTTATCAATAATGATGCTAGCTTTAATGCCTTTTGCACCTTAGGTCATAATCTCAGCGTCAACACCGGACTTTACAATGTACTCACCAACGAAGACGAAATCGCGGTTGTGCTCGGTCATGAATTAGGTCATGGACAAAAGGACCATCCAGCCAAAGGAGCCCGCCGTTCACTCAATATGCAGATTTTAGGCGCAGCTACCGGCTCCGAAGCTGGCGCTATCATGGCGCAGGTCATAAACAACCGTCATGTCACCAAGCCGATGGAACGGGAAGCTGATGCCCTTGCCTTCGACTATATCATCCATACCAGTTACAATCCTGGAGCTACGGCCGCCGTATGGCAGCGGGTACTTGACCTCAGTAAATCCGAACCATCAGCTATCAATCAGTTTATTTCCGATCATCCAGCTGACGATGACCGCCGAGATGCTTATGTAAAAAAACTCAATCAATACAGTGATGGTCACGTTATGGCCAAAGATGGCAAGGTCACGGTAAATAACAAAAATTTTGTTACGCCAGCACCAGTTGGTAACATGAGCACGAAAGAGCGCTCTTACTTTGTCATGGGCAACCTCGCCGCAGCTTATCACAATGGTCAAAATAAATACGAAGCAACCGTTGACGGCAATACTGTAAAGCTTGGCAATCAGCCGATTATGACCTGCACTGCTGACGACGAAAAAGCCGTCACCTTAGCAGCTCGGCTCAATAAAATCAAATAAGAGGCTCTATTATCATGCATATCAAAGCTTATCGTACTTCCATTTTACTAGGCATCACTTTTACCGCACTGCTCTCAACTTTTTGGTTTTTGCCGCAATTAGCATTTATTATCTTTATTTCACTTTTATTGCAATTGCTGCTGACGCCACTAGTGGAAAGCCTAAATAAAAAAATTCCGCGTGCCTTAGCCGCCGGGATAGTATTGCTGGCTTTTTTAGCCCTGGGTTTTGGCATTTTAACAGTTGTTTCCAGCAATTTCATACCAACATTTACCCGTTTTGTAACCGATTTTCCACAAATAACGGAAAAAATGCAAAGCGTTTCCTACTTGCAAGATTCAGCTTTTCTCAATCAGGAATTTGATAATATTCTCGGCGAACTGAAAAATGCCAGTGTTGGTGCGCTCAAATCATCACTTACAATGCTGATTTCGCTGTTTAGCAAATTTATTGATATGGTTATCATTTTATTTGTCACTTTTTACCTATTAAAAGACGGTGAACAAATAAAATCATATTTAGCTGGCTTATTCCCCAAAAGAGATTACAGCCGCGTGATGCGTCTCTTCAATCGGATACTCGCTGCCCTTCGCACTTACATTTGCAGTCAGTTAGTTATCTGCCTGCTGACCGCTGTGGTCGTATTTCTTTATTTTACCTTGCGCGGCCTTCCCTATGCCTCAGTCTTTGCCATGGTATCAGGCACTTGTGAATTTATACCGGTACTAGGACCAACGGTAGCCTCAATATTTGGCATACTGCTTACCGCTACCGAAAATCCTTTTCTCGCTTTACAGACAGCCATATTTTATCTCGTATTGACACAAGTGAATCATAACTTAGTTTATCCAACCCTTATCGGCAAATCACTTAATTTGCATCCAATAGCAATAATCCTCGGAATTATTCTTGGCGGTGAACTATTAGGCGCTCCCGGCATGTTTTTAGCTGTTCCCTTTATCGTCATTTGCAAACTAGTAATCGAAGACATCTACGCCGATCAAATTACCATTCGTGAAAAAATCCATCAATCCCGCTGGTTAGCTAAAAATAAAAATAAAAATTAATAATCTGCTTATTATTGCTAATATGATGGACTTTAAATATACTGTATTATTGAGCGCTTACGTCACAACCCTATAACAAAGCAAACAGCGTAGATAATCATTTATTCTCCGCTGTTTGCTTTTTCTTTACAAGGTAAAAGGTCACTTGTGCCATCTCATCCGTCAGCGGGATGTTGACACGTTCTGAGCAGCCACCATGCCTTTGACTATAATCCGTGGAAAAGCACGGCAGTGATGAGGCCCTGACCAGCTCATCAAACACAGCAGGATCAGACTGCACCAAAAATTTGGACGCAGGCATTTTTTCCCGACAGAGGGTATCCCAGAACCCCAATTCTGTCCGCAGCAAAAAATTAAAGCCATTGATGTCTGCAAAGGTCAGCCCGCTTTTCTTCGCCAACTCATGCGCCGGCGGCACGCAGACAAAGAGATTCTCCCGCATGAAGGGCACAGCTCCCTCTATGAAAAAAGGCAGAATAGCAATATCACAGGAACCGTCCTGCCAAGCAGAAAGCACCTCTTCATTCTGGCAGATCGCTGAGGACACCATCATACCCGGCCGGTGCGTATTTAATTTCGGCATCAATTCCCACAATGGCGCGGGGGCGCAAGAGCGCACGATTACCGTCCGCTGTCGCCGATCAAAATCCCGCACCTGCCGCACGGTCTGCTCAGCTTCACTGAGCAGCTTGCGGGCACGTTCAACGGCGATAAGCCCTGTTTCGTTCAGCTCGATTTTGTTTTTCCATCGGTGAAATAGTGGCACGCCAAAAGCGTCCTCCAAATGCTGCATGGAGCGAGTTACGGAGGGCGTGGAAATATGAAATTCCCCTGCAACACGGCTGAGTGTGCCTAGATCTGCAAACGCCACCAGCTGCCTCAGTTCATATAAGTCGATCATGCCACTCCCCCATACATTTCATATTCTGAAAAGCACTTTGCAATATAAATAGTGTACATCCTTTCAATCTCGTTGTAAAGTAGAGATAGAGTAAAATCTGCTTTTCAGAAATATGGTAATAGCTTTATGTATGTAACTTTGAACGATGGTTTGCGCCCTTGCCAAAAAGTGAAAAGAATAAGGAGAGTCTACAATGTATGAGAAAAATTTGACATTAAATAACGGTGTCACCATGCCGAAGATTGGCTACGGTGTATTCCGTATGACGGATGCCGAAGCGTGCGAAGAAGCCGTTGTGCAGGCCATTCATACGGGTTATCGGCTAATTGACACGGCGGCAGCTTATGGAAACGAGGAAGCTGTCGGCAGGGCGATCTGCCGCTGCGGTGTTCCCCGAGAGGAACTGTTTATAACCACAAAGCTTTGGATCACAGACACCAATTATGAAGGAGCCAAACGAGGATTTGAACGCTCCATGAAGCATCTGGGGCTTGACTATTTGGATTTGTACCTCATTCATCAGCCATACAACGATTACTACGGCGCTTGGCGCGCACTTGAAGAACTTTACGCCGCTGGGAAGGTTCGCGCCATTGGCGTGGATAACTTCACCCCGGACAAGCTGGCGGACTTTATATTCTGGAATAAAGTAAAACCGGCAGTCAATCTGGTGGAGTGCAATCCCTTCTTCCAACGGGAGGATGAACGCGCCTACATGGATAGCAAAAACATTCAGATGCAGGCGTGGTCACCCTTGTCCGCAGGGCAGGCAAACCTTTTCCAGAACGAAACGCTCTGCGCCATCGCTGCAAATCATGATAAATCTCCTGCACAGGTGGCACTCCGCTGGCTGACTCAGCGCGACATCGTGCCCATTGTAAAATCAGCAAACCCCCAGCGAATGAAAGAAAACCTGAGCATTTTCGACTTTACACTGACTAATGACCAGTTGCAGCAGATCGCAGCACTAGATACCGGTCATACCTGCTTTTCCCCACGGCAGACTGGTCCGGCTGTGGAAAATTTTTTGGAAAAGTCGTTGCTGTATCAGTTATAAAACTAATAAGCTTCAAAAAAATGAGCACAATATTTTAGACGGTTAGTAAATCGTCTAAAATATTGTGCTCATTACTTTTTTCAGTTCACTTTATGTGCTTCAGGAATCCTGCCATCTGGCTGCTCCTGCTCATAAATATCCACTTGTTCTACAAAGCTGTTAAGAAATTCTTTCAAAATATAAACAAATTCTAGTTATTCATTTTCCTGTAAAAAATTTTTATCCTGCTGGCTTAATTCGGCTTTAGCTAGTAAATCCGGTCTTTTCTCACGGGTTGCTAATAATGCTTGTTTGCGCCGCCATTCACGGATTTTGGCATGGTCTCCTGAAACTAATACCTCAGGAACCTCCATTCCTTCAAATTCACGCGGACGCGTATATTGTGGAAAACCTAACAGGCCTTCATAAAATGAATCTGTTGGTGCTGATTCAGCTGCGCCAAGCACCCCAGGAAGCATTCTTGACACCGCATCGGTTATTACCATTGCTGGCAGTTCACCACCAGTCAAAACAAAATCACCAATAGAAATTGCTTCATCAGCTAATTTATAAATGCGGGCATCAAACCCTTCGTAATGACCACAGATAAATATCAGCTGAGCAAAATTGGCTAATTCTTTGGCCTTATTCTGCGTAAAAGGCACTCCCGCCGGATCCATGATTAGCACGCGGCGATTGCTGGCAAATTCCGTTGTTTTAGCTAACACACTTCTTACAGCTTTATACATTGGCTCCGGTTTTAACACCATACCAGCGCCACCGCCAAAAGGAGTATCATCTACATGATGATGTTTATCTGTCGAAAAATCCCGGAAATTAGTAAAGTGAACATCAAGTATCCCCTTATCTATAGCTCTTTTGGTCATACTGGCACCAAAAGGACCCGCAAACATTTCTGGAAAAATCGTAATCATATCAATGCGCATTGGAAAGCTCCTCAGGCATATCAATTACCATTTTGCCATTAGGGACGTCAATCAGCTTGACGACAGTTTTTAAAGCTGGCACCAGCAGCTCACCGCCATTTTTAAGCCGCGTCTGATAAACATCATTGCTGCCAGTGCGCAGGACATTTTCTATAGTGCCTAACTTTTCACCATTAATATTAAATACCGTCAGTCCTATAATATCAAACGTATAATATTCGCCTTCGTTTAACGGTGCTGCTTCACTGCGGTCAATGGTTAATTTTTTGCCCGTAAGACGCATAGCATCTTCACGCACTGGATATTCAGCAAACTTCATCAATACAAACTGTTTGTGATAGCGAACACTAGTTATATGTAAAAGCTCGCTGCCAACCATAACTTCCTTCATATCCGCAAAGCGATCGGTAAAATCAGTCAGCGAAATAATGCGCATTTCACCATTTATGCCATGCGCACCACCTACTTTGCCGATAGTAATGCGTTTTTTAGCCGCGGATTGCGATAATTTTGTCATCTTCCACCAGTACTTCCACGTTCATCAGTTCACGCATATCATCACCAACATGAACTTCAACCTGACGCTCTAAAGTTCCCTGCACAATTTCAGCACCAATAACCATTTTTTCTGTTTCTTCTTTGCGTCCTAAAGCTTCTTCACGGTATTCAAGCCGTTTTTGGCGTTCTTGACCAAAATGCGCCTGTATAGCTTGCAAGCGCTGAATTTCTTCATTAGTCGGTTCATCCGGATTTGCTGGCTGATTTTCCTGCATAACCCGCTTCTCCTGAATATTCAGCTGCTGGACTTCAAGCTCAGCCCGATTGATACCTTCTTCTAAATCGCCTAATATTTTAGCTTTCAGCTTTTCCGTAAGTTTAGCTTTAATGGTTACAGGTACCTTTAGTGAAATAGCATCCATCATGTTTCCTCTTTCCTAAAATCAGCTATATAAAATAAATCATAGCGAAAAAGCGGCACCATTCAGCTAAAGGCTGAATCCGCCGCTTTTCATTTAAATAATCTCAACCGTGACTTTTGTGTTCTCCCGGGTGGCCGCGGCTTTTACTACCGTTCGCATTGCTTTAGCGATACGGCCTTGACGCCCAATGACCTTCCCCATGTCATCCTCAGCTACATGAAGTTCCAGCACTTTCTGCTCATCTTCCTGTCTTTCGTCAATAGAAACAGCTTCCGGATGATCCACTAAGGCTTTGGCGATAACTTCAACAAGTTCTTTCATGTCGAGCCTCTTTCCAATAGTTCTTAGTTTTTCTTAGCTTCAGCGAACTTAGCCATGATGCCCTGCTTGCTGAGGAGATTTTTAACGGTATCGGTCGGCTGAGCACCCTTGTTCATCCAATCAAGAACCTTTGCTTCGTCAACGTTTACGACTGCCGGCTGCTTAGACGGATCGTAGTTACCGATTACTTCGATGAAACGACCATCACGTGCTGCGCGGGAGTCAGCTACAACGATACGATAGAAAGGATTCTTCTTTGCACCCATACGGTTCAAACGAATCTTTACTGCCATGAAAATTCACCACCTTTCAATGGATAATAAACTTTATCAATGCATAAAAGGCATCTTAGGAAAACCGCCCAAACCTGACAGACTGCCAAGACCAGGCATTCCCTTTTTACCTTTTTTCATTTTCTTCATTTTTTTCATCATCTTTTTCATTTCGCCAAATTGCTTCAAAAGCTTGTTGACGTCCTGAACTCTAGTACCAGAACCCAAAGCTATGCGCTTGCGGCGACTGCCATTGATGATGCCAATATCTGCCCGTTCTTTAGGCGTCATTGATTTTATAATAGCCTCGATTTGACGCATCTCTTTGCCATCAAGGTCTAAATCCTGCCCTGCCAGCTGTTTCTTAAGACCGCCCATACCAGGTATCATACCCAAGATATTTTCAAGCGATCCTAACTTTTTCACCTGTTGCATTTGGTTCAAGAAGTCGTCAAGGGTAAATTCATCCTTGCGCAGCTTCTTTTCCATCTTTTTAGCTTCTTCCATATCGAAGGTCTGCTGAGCTTTCTCAACCAGCGACAATACATCGCCCATACCTAATATGCGAGAAGCCATCCTGTCTGGATAAAATGGCTGTAATGCCTCGAGCTTTTCACCAAGACCAACAAATTTTATTGGCACATTGGTAACAGCCTTAACTGAAAGAGCTGCACCGCCACGGGCATCACCATCGAGCTTGGTCATAACCACGCCATCAAGACCGAGACTCTCATTGAAAGCCTGCGCTACATTTACCGACTCCTGACCGGTCATAGCATCGACTACCAAGAGTATCTCATGTGGCTTTACTTCGGTTTTTATATCCCGCAGCTCTTGCATGAGTTTCTCATCAATCTGCAAACGGCCAGCGGTATCAATAATAACCACATCGTTGGCGTGTGACTCTGAATAGGCAAGCGATTCTTTCGCAATCGTCACCGCATCAGTTCCTGTCTCCATCGTAAAAACTGGAATATCCAACTGCTTGCCGACTACCTGCAGCTGCTTTATTGCAGCGGGACGATAAATATCGCAGGCTGCCAAAAGCGGCCTTTTTCCCTGCTTTTTAAGTGCCAAACCAAGCTTACCAGCCGATGTGGTTTTACCAGCGCCTTGCAGACCTACCATCATGATAACAGTTGGCGGCTTCGGACTAATATTTATCCGGCTTTGCGTGCCACCCATAAGCTTGGTTAGTTCTTCATCAACAATTTTGATAACCACTTGCGCTGGGGTTAAAGTTTCTAATACATCCTGGCCAATAGCCCGCTCTTTGACGGTTTTTATGAAGTTTTTAACAACTTTAAAGTTGACGTCTGCTTCCAAAAGTGCCATCCGCACTTCTCGCATGGCTTCATTAACATCATCCTCAGTTAATTTGCCATGTCCGCGAAGCTTCTTAAAAGTTTCTTGCAGACGATCAGATAAACTTTCAAATATCAAAGTGTCCCCTCCTGACCGTGTCCTAAAAACGGAGCCAGCCGGTCAAGAACTGAATCAACCGCCGCTTGATTTTCCGGCTGGCGCAGTTCTTTTATGGATTCATAAATTGCGGTAAGCTTAAGCCGTTCAGCCTGATAACGATGCACCAGCTTAAGCTTGGCCTCATACTGCTCCATCGCTTTCTCTGAACGATGAATGTTATCATAAACCGCTTGACGCGAAATGCCTAATTCCTCACCAATCTCTGATAAGGAAAAATCATCAAACAGATGCATCCGCAAACATTCCTGCTGCTTTTCAGTAAGGAGGGCTCCATAAAAGTCAAACAATGCCGACAAATATAATAGCTGCTCCATCTATAACCACCTGTTTATTAAATAATTAGTGCCAAGGTTTCCTGCTTGACATAGCTATTATACCGAAGCACATCTAACCTGTCAAGCATTTTTCCTTGGCACAAAATCTTTATAAAAAATTTATCAGCTATTAAAAAAATCAGCTCTGAACATGAACCTCAGCTGCCGGCTGAAAGTCAACCTCTTCACCAGCTTTTTCCTTTTCTACTACCAGCTCCTGATATTCAAAACATTCCTTAGCAATATCGTTGCTAAGCCACAAGAGACAAATAAGGTTTGGAATAATCATAAGACCATTCATCGTATCGGAGAAGTTCCAAACCACATCAAGCGTAGTAGTAGCACCGACAAAAGTAATCAAGGCAAAAAATACCCGATAGCTCATTATAACCTTACGGCTCTTAATAAGATATTCCAAAGCTTTCTCACCATAGTATTCCCAGCCAAGAATCGTAGAGAAGGCAAAAAGCGAAATAGAAATTGAAACGATTAGCTTGCCATAATCACCAAATACAGTGGAAAAAGCTGCAATCGTCAGCTGAGCACCAGATACAGCCTTGCCCGTTGCTGGGTCAATCATCCCTAGCACGCCCGAAGAAGCAATAACCAAACCAGTGAGCATACAAATAATCATCGTATCAAAGAAGGTACCAGTCATATTTACATAGCCTTGGCGCGAAGCATGGTCCGTACGGGCAGCGGCAGCAGCGATAGGCGCTGAACCAAGACCTGCTTCATTAGAAAACACACCACGAGCAACGCCCCAGCGCATAGCACTGAACATGGAAGCTACAATTGAACCGCCAACACCACCAGCAACTGAATCAAATGAGAATGCCATCCGAAACATTTCCGCGATGCCAGCTGGAACTGCCGAAAAATTAGCGATGATAACGATAATAGCTGTAACAAAATAGAAAACCGCCATTGCCGGAACAACTATGCTCGATACCTTGCCGATACTGCGGATACCACGAAGCAATATACTAAGCGAAAGCACTGCCAGCACGCCGCCAATGAGCCAAGCCGGAATCGCATAGCTAGTAGAAACAGCTGCTGCAATCGAGTTAGCCTGCGTCATATTACCTATACCAAAGGAGGCAAGAACTACAAAAACCGAAAAGAAGAATGCCAACGTGCGACCAATATATTTATTTTTAATGCCATTCTTCATAGCGTACATCGGACCGCCAGCCATTTCGCCAACACTATTAGTTTCACGATATTTAACAGCGAGGACTGATTCACCATATTTAGTTGATAAGCCAAAAGCAGCACTAATCCACATCCAAACAAGAGCTCCCGGACCACCAAGTACCAGCGCCGTTGATACACCAACGATATTACCAGTACCAATTGTTGCCGAAAGCGCCGTCATCAGTGACTGGAACGGGGAAATGTCTCCCGCATGTTTATCACGCCGATTCATTACCATCTTTATCGCATAAACCAAATTACGCCATGGCAAAAATTTTAAACGAAATGTTAAAAATATACCAGTTCCAACAAGTAGTACCAGCATAACTGGTCCCCAAACAAAGTTGTTGACATCAGCTAATAATTTTGCGACATCCATTATAAACGCCTCCCTGTGTATAATACCCATAATCAAAAAATATGATATAAAAATAATAAAAAAACAATGTTGCTTTGATTACTCAAAATCATTAGCAACATTGCTATGTACCTATAATAGGCTATAATCGAAATCTTGTCAATCACTTACGCACATGTATCTATGTATACATACACTTACTCAACGAATTCGTGCATTGCGGCGATTTTTATTCCTTCATTTTGTAAAGCCGACCTTATCTTTTGCGCAAACAATACTGCTTTTGGCGAATCACCATGCAAACAAATACTGTCGGCCTTGACCGCTATCTCCTTGCCAGTAATAGCCCGCACTCTTTGCATTTTAATCATACTTATTACTCTAGCTATAGCCTCAGTCTCATCAGTTATCATGGCTCCAGCTTTATTCCTTGCTACTAGCGAACCGTCCTCTTCATAAGCTCTATCCGCAAAAACCTCCTGCGCAACTCTGAGTCTCGTTTTTTTAGCAGCAGTCAAGAGCTTTGAACCAGCCAGCCCTAGTAATATAAGCTTTGGATTTACCGCATAGATACCTTCACAAATAGCCATAGCCATCTTTTCATCTTTACCTGCCATATTGTACATGGCACCATGCGGTTTAACATGTGCTAATGAAACACCATTAGCCAAGCAAAATGCCTGCAAAGCCCCTATTTGATACATAACCATAGCTTTAAGCTCCGCTGGACTTACCTGCATGTTACGCCGCCCGAAACCGACTAAATCCGGAAATCCAGGATGCGCACCAACACTAACATTATTTTTTTTGCACATTGCTACCGTTTTTTGCATAACCAGCGGATCTGAGGCATGAAAACCACAAGCTACATTCGCTGAGGTTATAAATGGTACGACTTCGTCATCACTGCCACAAATATAATTGCCAAAGCTTTCACCCATGTCACAATTTAAATCTACTTTTAACATAATATTCCTCAATACTCCAGATTAATATTTTTCACATCAGTAATCAGCATATGCCCTGGGGCGTGCGTTATAACTATATCCGGCTTGGATTCCATAATGACATTTTGCGGTGTCACCCCGCACGGCCAAAACACTGGCACTTCCCCTGGTTTTATCGTAACCGCATCGCCATAATCAGGTTTAGTTACATCTTTTATTCCGATTAATTCCGGCGCTCCAATATGAATCGGCGCTCCATGAACTTTTGGCATGTGCCCTGTTATCTGTACCGCCTTGGACACTAATTCATACGGAATCGGCCGCATCGAAACTACCATATTACCATGAAAAATCCCCGCCGGCTTACAAGCAATATTGGTATTAAACATCGGTACATTGGAATGTTCCTCAATATGACGAACCGGCACGCCAGCTTCCAAAAGCGAGCCTTCAAACGAAAAACTGCAACCTATCAGAAAACTTACAAAATCATCTTGCCATAAATCAGCTATATTCGTAAATTCTCCTGCCAGCACGCCTTTTTTATACAACCGGTACTTGGGAATATCCGTCGCAATATCAGCACCCTTGGCGATAATCTTTAACAAACGCTTTCCAGTATCACTAACTTCTAGCAGCGGGCACGGTCGCGGATTGCGCTGAGCAAACAACAAAAAATCATACGCAATGGCTTTAGGCAGGATAACTAAATTAGCCTGCGCAAATCCGTCGCACATATTTGATGTCTGCTTCGTCCATTTACCAGCACGAATCAGTTTTCTAACCTCAGCTGGTTTTGCCCGGCTGTAATCGGCTTTATCCATCGCCCCCGCCTCCATAGCTTCTTTGCTATATTCATACTCAGCCTGCACCGCTTCAACAGTTGTTTTCGTAAAGCGCACCTTATCCCCTGGTTTTAACTGTGCTAATTTCGGCAAATCAGCAGCTGCTACCGTGCCTATTTTAGCATAACCGCCAGTTGTCTGATGATCAGCCATCAGCACAATTGGCTTTCCCGCAGCTGTTACCTGAACCGAACCAAAAACTATACCGTCAGATACGATATCATAACCATTATTACTGGCAATAACAGGACCATCTAACCTGATTCCCATGCGATCGCTGTCCATAGCAATTTCATATTCATTAGTCAAAAATGTTGCTATGCCCTGACTAGTAAAAAAATCTGCCTGCGGTCCCATTATAACTCGCACAATAACATTTTCCGCATAAACTGGCACGGATTTAAACCGATAATCTTCCTGCCAAGCAGCCGGATTATTAAGCGGAATAATATCGCCTTTTTTTATAATACTGCCTTTGCCATCCAAACCGCCTAATTTTGCACTGCGATCCGTTGAGCGGCTTTGCAAAACAGGCTTGCTGGCAATTCCACCATGAACGGCTAAATAGGCCCGGCAGCCATTAACTGCCATACCAATAGTCAAAACCTGCCCCGCTAATACTTTAACTGTCTGATAACGTTCAACAATCTTGCCAGCAATTTTCGCCTGCATATCAGCCCCTGTAAGCGCAATAATGGCATCTTCGGTAAACTCCAAAGCAGCACCTAAAAAAGTCATCTCAAGTACCGCTTCATTTGAGCAATTGCCTACCAGCCAATTGCCAGCTTTAAAAGCAGCTGTATCCATAACTCCAGCTGGACGAATACCGCTGGCTTGATACCCAAAACGACCAGCATCTTGAATCATGGTCAGCGGGCCAGCATTCTTTACCACGATACTCATAATGCACCCTCCTCTTTTGCTAACCGATTATATTCATTTGCCGTTATGGGAACGAAACGAATATAATCTCCCGCCTGACAAAGAATCGGCTGCTTTCTTGCTGGATCGTAAAATTTGACAGGAGTTTTGCCAATGAGACGCCAGCCACCAGGCGACGCAATCGGATAAACCCCCGTTTGATCGCCGCCGATACCAACTGATCCTGCTGGTATTGCTACCCGTGGAGTTTTCAATCTAGGCGCAGCAATCCGCTCATCCAAGCCGCCAAGATAAACAAAACCTGGCAAAAATCCCAACATATAAACCCGATAGTCACGACTGGAATGTATTTTTATTATCTCAGCTTCACTAAGTCCTGAAAGTTTTGCCAAATCGGTCAAATCCTCACCATATTCACCGCCATAGCAACAAGGTATCTCTAATATTTTTTTTTGGGTACTATTTATCAACTCAGGTGTTAAATTAATTTTTTTTAATTTCTCACCAAGTTCCGTAAATTTTAGCAGCTGCGGATTATATAAAATAAGTAACGAACTAAATGCTGGTACCATTTCCTCGATACCAGCGATTTTTTCTATTAACAATAAGTCCTTTAGTCTATTAACCTGCCGATTAACAGCTTCGTCAATGACATTGCCAAAATCTGCGACTGCTGCCCGATCACCTGCCGGCAGCAGTTTAAAGCTTTCCACGTTAGTCACTTCCTTAATTAGTTGCTTCCATAAATTCACTCAATACTGCCTGGCGAAGCTTTTCAAACATTTCTGGCTGCTTGCCACCAACCGGCTTGCCATCAATATGATCCACACGCAAGCAGAAATTACTCGAACTCGTAACGAGTATTTCCTCAGCTGTCATCAAATCTTCTAAATAATACGGTGTTTCGCTGACAGCTATCCCCAGTTCCTTACATTTCTTTATCAGATGGGCTCTAGCAATACCAGGCAAAATAAGTTCATCTGTTGGTGCGGTAAATAATTTACCATCCTTTATGATATGACAGTTGCTATGAGCACATTCTGTAATACGACCGCCCGGACGATAAAAAATAGCTTCCTGACAACCTTTTTCCTTAGCATGCTCAGCTGCCATAACTGAAGGAATAAGATTCAATGTTTTTATATTGCAATGATGAAATCTCGTGTCGGGTTCTGTAATTACCTGTATTGGCGTTTTGCCATCAGCAACCTCAGCTGGTATCAGCATAACCCATAAATTAGCCTTGCCTTCAGGAAAAATATGATTACGAATACCTGTACCACGCGTTACCTGATAATAAACAAACTGATTGCCAGTATCGACTTTTTTCACTAAATCCTGCAACAGATCTTTTAGTTCCGCTTTACTAAGTGGCATCTTGATATCTAAAAGAGCCGCACTATTAAAAAACCTATCTATATGCTCGTCAATAGCAAAGATATGATAATTACGACACGGACCAGCGTCGTAAACGCCATCACCAAACCAATGTGAACGATCATTCATGGGTATAGTCATTTTTTCTAACTCATCAAATTTTCCGTTATAATAGCCAAGATTTTTCATGTTTATATTCCTCCATAAAGTTTTTTGTTGCCAAAACTAATACTGGTCTTTATTTCCTTTGACAAGGCATCAACAATCTCCTGCTCAAAACTCTCATCAAAATCATCAACATGCGTAATTCGTTCATGTGTAATACCATCGACACTACCGATAGCTACCGTTTCGGCCAAATATTTCGCTATCCATTCATAATCAGGAAATATCTCTTTTTCCGCAAACATTGCTAAATAAGACGCTACACCATACGCACCCCAATTGGACACGGTCGCAATCACCAAATAATCAACAGCCACGGTGCAAGGTTTAAAGCCAAGCTCACTTTCGATTTCTTCGGCTAACACCCCCATGCCAATTTCATTGCCGCCATCACCAATGCCAACAGTATGTATAGCATACTCATTAGCTATCTGAAACATCAAATCAATGGCTGCGGTATAACTAGCAATCGACACGCCCCGCATATTGGTGTAATCACCTTCAGCATTGCTGCCGCAACGCTCAACTGCTATCATGCCCGCCGGATGATAACGAAGAATAAGCTGTCGAAAATCATTGATGCTAGTGGATACAGCAACCGGCAATACCTCTAAATCACGAATAGTAAACAGCTCTGCATAAGCCTGTTCCGTAACAATAATAGGACGAAAGCCCATTTTTTTCAGTACCAAGGCTAACGCTGCCGTTCCAGCAGGGCCATCAGTTTCTGGATAACCTGCTACATAAAAACCTGTCGTAAGCAAAACATTGCCTCGTTCCCAGGAAGCTATTTCATTCGCTGCCTGATAACAAAAATCTGCCGGTAAATACGGACACAATTTTAACATTCCTCGTTTAGAATGTCGTAAGATAATATTCTCTATCCGATTCATCTTATCCACCTCCATATTCCCTCACTAAAAAAAACAAGGCAACGGTGCTAATAAAAGCTTCGTTGCCTTGTTATGCTTATAGTATATTATTATTAAAACCTAATTGCAATATTTTTGCCGCTATATAATGTATACATTCTTCTATTTGCCAAACTGTTTGACTCATGCTAAAATCAAAAACAGTTTTGGAAAGGGGCTTTATAATGTCAAATAATCAAATAACAACGAGACTCGCTGAGCTAAAAATCAGCAGCAAGGAAATACAAGCTGCCCGTCTGGCTTTTTTTGTTCCCGGTTTTGCCATTTCGACTTGGGCTCCCATGATACCAATGGTAAAAGAGCGCCTTGCTTTAGGCGCTGATGTCTTAGGACTGCTCCTGCTTTGCATTGGTGTCAGTGCTTTTGTGGTAATGCCATTTGCTGGTAAGCTAGGTCAAAAATGGGGCTGCCAAAAATTACTTATGCTTACAACTATTCTATTAGCCTTTGGCATTATTGTACTACCTTGTCTTCCTAATATTTTAAGCTATGCTTTTGCACTTGCTCTTTTAGGAGCTGTTATGGGCGCAACTGAAGTGACAATGAACATAAATGCAGTTATTGTTGAAAAGCTGGCCTGTCGTCGGCTCATGAGCAGTATGCATGCTTTTTGGAGTATCGGCTGCTTTGCCAGTGCTGGTCTTTTCAGCCTGCTGGCTAGCTGGGGCTTAGCTGTTACCAGTATCGCTTGCTTGCATTGTGCTATTATGCTAGCAATAATAGCTTACACTGGCCGCCATTGGCTGCCTTATAAAGCTCAAGGAGGTGAGCGAACCTTCGTACTGCCTCACGGTATTGTCATTATCATTGGCGTTTTAGCTTGCATTTCATTCTTAGTAGAGGGTGCAATTATGGACTGGAGCGGCATCTTCCTTACCGAAGCTAAACAGCTTGATTTGTCACTAGCTGGTGCTGGTTATGCTATCTTCTCCATTGCTATGCTTATCATGAGGCTTATCGGTGATAAAGTCGTACAGCTGTTAGGTGAACAAAAAGCCGTTATCAGCGGCACCTTGCTGGCTGCTTTAAGCTTTGCTGGACTAGTGGCTACCAATAATATTTATTTAAACGCTTTAGCTTTTATCCTCATTGGCGTTGGCTGTTCTAATGTCGTCCCTGTTTTTTATTCTGCCCTAAAAGAACAAAAAGCTATGCCAATAGGCGAAGCCGTAACGGCTGTCACCAGTCTTGGTTATACCGGCGTAATCTTAGGACCGGCGCTATTAGGCTTTATAGCTCACGGTATCAATATAAGTGCCGTATTTGAATTAATGTCCATTTTACTTTTAATTGAAGTCTTAATTGCAAAATATGTTTTTACTAAGCTGAAAATATAATAAACGACAGTAATGTATTGTCTTTTCTCTTATTTCGAGCTACATTATAGGATAATCAAACTTTCCGTCATTTTTCTCCTCCAGCGCCTTAATAATATGATAAGTATATTCATTATATGGGGTAGGAATTCCTAGCTCCTGTCCCATTTTTATAATTGCTCCGGAAAACATATCGATCTCGGTATGACGGTGAGCATCCAAATCTTGCAAAGTCGAATATCTAGCTGATGAATTTACCACACTGCCATGACCTGAAGCCTTCGCTGTCAAAGACATATCTATTCCCTTGGCTTTAGCAATAGCTTCAAGCTCCTGTCTAAGTCCATGCTTGATAGCTTTCATATGCTCACTGTCACGATAACAGCCAACGCCTGCACCAAGTATTGCCTGCGGAAGATTATTGCATACATTAAGGCGGAATTTGCTCCAAATTTCTTCTACTATATGCTCGGTAACGCTATAATGAATACCTGTACCATCAAACAAAGCCTGCACTGCCTTTACTCTATCACTTACAAACGGAGCTTTATATTCGCCATAAATAATCCCAATGGTAGTATCTGGATCAAATACCACACCATCACTATTTCGCTGAGAAGCTACTTTGATAAGTGCTGGCAATACTTTAGCCTGACCAACTGCCTCACCTATGATATTTTCACTTTCTACGCCATTCATAAGGCTCATTATAATAGTATTTTCACTAGTAACCGCTTGAATATCACCTAAAGCATCAGCTAACGCACCGTATTTTAAGCATACTACTAACAAATCTATTTGGGGTGTATGGGCTGGCTCCCAAATTTCTGGCTTATACAAATGCTTATTAATATTGAGTCCCTTTGTTAGCCTAACTGCTCTTCCACCTTCAGCTATTACCCCTAAACGAATATCCTTCCGTTTGCTAAGTCCCCAAATTATATATGAACCAACTGCTCCCGCACCAAGTATTGCTACATTTTTTATATTCATACAATCAGCCCCCAATTACCATATTTTTAGTAAACGCCATAAAATTTCATCATTGCGCCAGCATTACTTCTAAAAATCTTTTTTTATTATACCGCAAAAACATCTAATTGCACAGTTATTACTAAACTTAAACTGACATCAATTTTTTTATTGACAATAATTTAACTATACCGTGGTATTTAGCATCATTATACTGTAATATTTAACTATAGCAAACTAATTAAAATGAATGTGAGGTATGATAGCTATGAAAGCTGATTGTGCAAATTGTTCCACTCATGCATGTTACACCAAAAGCATCAATTGTACGGGCGTAACTGACCAGGAAATTCAGGCAGCCTATACTAAGGAAGAACAGCAGATTATGCAAGCGGCCGCCTACGTTGAAGCAACATTTTACAGCAATATAACCCGGCTGCAAGAAACAGCTGAATTTGCCAAAGCCATGGGCTATAAAAAACTCGGCATGGCCTTTTGTATTGGACTTAATTCAGAAGCCCGCTACATCGCCCGTTTTTATCAGCAGCTGGGATTTGAATTTTACAGTATCTGCTGCAAAAACTGCAGTTTTGCCAAAAAGAACCTTGGTCTCAAGCAGGTAAAACCCGAACTTGAACACGAAGCTATGTGTAATCCAAAATTCCAAGCAAAATTTCTAGCAGATAAAGGTACCGAACTTTTTATTTCCTGCGGTCTCTGCGTCGGACATGATGCGATATTTAATTCCGCTTGTCCAGGACCTGTCACTACTCTGGTAGTAAAAGACCGGCTTCTAGCCCATAATCCACTTGGTGCTATTTATTCCCGCTATTGGAAAAAAAAGCTAAACATTTTAGCCGATGATGAAATATAATCAACGATATTTCTCAAGCCTAAAATTTACTATTAACGATAATGCTCATTTGATATATTACTATTTTTTAATTTAATAAGCATCTTTTCCCAGCACGACCTTAACTGTTTTAAACAGGATAACGATATCCTGCCACAAACTCCAGTTGCGCACATACCAGGCATCCATTTTCAGCCGGCCGCTAAAAGTTACGTTGCTGCGGCCACTAACCTGCCAAAGCCCTGTCATACCTGGCATAGTCATACAGATTATCGGTAAAAAGCTCCCCATTTTTTCTTTTTCTCTCGGCAGATACGGTCTAGGACCGACCAAACTCATAGTACCAGCAAGCACATTAAAAATCTGAGGCAGCTCATCAATACTGTATTTACGAATGATTTTTCCAACCTTTGTTACTCTGGGATCGTCACCACGCAGTTTTTGAAATTCCCGCCATTCTTCCTGCGCTTCCGGATGTTTATCCAAAAATTCCAGCAGAATTTTATCAGCATTTACATACATTGAACGAAATTTATAGCATTTAAAGGTCTTGCCATCTTTTCCGATACGCTCAGCATTGTAAAAAGCAGGTCCATTGGAATCAAGCTTAATCAGCACATAGGTAACGGCTATTATTGGCAGCACTGGAATTGCAATCAAAGCTCCTGCTGTTAAATCAAAAGCTCGCTTCAAAAATTTATTGGAAACACGGTTTAAATTATTTTGTGTCCGCAATACTAGCAGCTGATCATCAAAACTCTTGAGGGTCTTTATATTAGCTATCGGTACCCCAAATAAATCAGGAATGAATGATACCCGCTTTACAAATGGCTGCACCCGATAAAACAGCTTAACGATTTCACTTTTGCTAAGTCCAGGTGTCGCCAGAACTACTTCATAAGTCGGATTTTTCCTCAGTACCTGCTCAATATTAGTAAAATCACCTAGATAGTTATATTGCTTTAGCAGCGGTTTGCTTCTATCATCTTCGATAAAGCCCATAATATCGTAATTAGAACCAAACGCCTGCACAAATCTTTCCGCCGTCTTGCCAGCACCAATGACAATAACTGGCGCCCGCCAAATACCAACACTATTAAATACACGCTTGATAATAAAGCGTTCAAGATAAAGTCCCCAAAAGCTCAAAAACCAAAACAGCAGCAAAAATACCCTCGACAAAGACAATTCGCCACCATGAAGTACAAAATCAAATAATATAATAGTAACTACTGAAAATAATGATGCCTTAAAAATCTTGCGGGCATAATCTGTCATCACCCGCCGCGTCCGGTATAAATCAGCCAGCAACAGATTGGACATATAAAGTATCGGCAGCAAAACATAAAAACTCCGCGGAATTTTAAGCTCTTCACCTAAAACAAACTCTGTCAGCAACATTGCCAAAAACATTGTCCCGCATACTACCAGCAAATCTATTGCCACCAGCAGCACCGGCAATAAAAAATAATTCAGTTTTTCATTATAACTGCAGTCTCTTATAGGTGCTTGTTATTTTCGTGTTCAAATATATGCATATTACACTATAATAGTGCATCATATATATTTACGTGTGTTTTGCACTATAATTATATGTAACATACTAACACGAAAATTGTTGCACTGCAAGCGTGCACTAAAAAAGCTCGTTACCAATTAAAACTAATCAGTAACGAGCTAATAAAGCACTTATTGTTATTTACCAAGTGGAGATATTGACTAAAAAAGACGGTCAACTGACTTTCTTCAATCTGCTGACCGCCTTTATTTATGTATTTTTGCTAGTTATTTTACAATCATGACCGGAATCGAGGATTCTTCCATGACCTTTTGGCTGACACTTCCTATGAGTGCGCCTTTGAAGAGCCCTAGCCCACGGCTGCCCATGATTATCATGTCGCTATGTTCCTGAGCTGCCACCCTGACGATAGCTTTAGGAATATTTCCTGTTTCGACATGTTTAGCTGCATGCAGTTCAGCAGGAATTTTTTCCCAAATACGGTCAAAAACTATATGGCTAGGGATGTCCTTGTTTATATTGCTGGCAACATAAACAAAATCCAAATCAGCCTTGCATTTTTCCGCAAAGAAAATTGCCTCATCTACTGCTTTGCAGCCATTGACCGAACCATCAACCGGAACTAATATTTTTTGAATCTTGCCCATAATAAAACCTCCTAACAGAGTATAGATTTCTTTATTGCTTATACTCACTTATTCGAGATTAAAAATCAAGATTCCTGCTTTTGCCAAGATTTTTTTAATCGTTGCAAGGACAGACTGGTTTGTCAAAATATTTGCTGATTATCTCAACTGCACAATAATCGCCGCACATCGAGCAAGCCGTAGCACCGCTTTCATTGCGGGCACCACGTTTTTCTTTAGCCAGCTCCGGGTCAATCGCCAGCTTCAGCTGCTCATCCCAATCAAGAACCTTGCGGGCTTCGGCCATTTTTCTATCCCATTCACGCGCACCTGGTACACCACGTACCAAATCAGCAGCATGAGCGGCAATACGGGAAGTAATTACGCCCGTATGGACATCTTCGATAGTCGGCAATGCCAAATGCTCAGCCGGCGTAACATAGCAAAGGAAATCAGCTCCGCTAACAGCTGCGAGCGTTCCGCCGATAGCTGCGGTTATATGGTCATAGCCTGGTGCAATATCAGTAACCAGTGGTCCTAGCACATAGAATGGTGCATTGTGGCAAAGGCGTTTTTCCAGCTTCATGTTAGCAGCAATCTGATCATAAGGAACGTGTCCCGGTCCTTCAACCATTACCTGTACGCCACGCTTCCAAGCTCTATCGGTAAGCTCGCCTAAGGTAATAAGCTCTGTCAGCTGACCACGGTCGGTAGCATCAGCCGTGCAGCCTGGGCGCATCCCATCACCTAAGCTTATCGTAACATCGTATTTTTCACAAATATCAAGGATTTCATCATAATGCTCATAGAGTGGATTTTCCATCTCATTATGCAGCATCCAGCCAGCGATAAAGGAACCGCCGCGGCTGACGATATCCATAATCCGGCCCTGCTTACGCATTCTTTCTATTGCTGCCATCGTCACGCCACAGTGCAGCGTCATGAAGTCTGCGCCATCCTTAGCTTGTTCTTCAATAGTAGCCAAAATATCATCATCGGTCATTTCAACAACCGCACCATGTTCTTTGATAGCTCTTACCGTTGCTTGATAAAGTGGTACTGTACCTACCATAATCGGCGAGTGTTCAATAATGCGTTTGCGCGATTCATCAATATTGTTACCAGTTGATAAATCCATAACCGCATCAGCACCGCATTTTACTGCTTCATCGAGTTTTAAAAGTTCCGGCTCAATATCAGGATAAGCACTCGACGTACCAATGTTAGCATTTACTTTGACTCTGAGACCTTCACCGACTGCTTTTGGTTTTAAATTTTTGTGATTTATATTCGCCGGTATCGCAATAGTTCCTTTAGCTACCCGTTCGCGAATGATTTCTGCATCGATATGCTCATCAGCAGCTACGATCTTCATAGCTTCAGTAATTTTACCCTCACGGGCCAGCTGCATCTGTGTTGACATAAAAAAATCCCTCCTAAAATATATAAAGCCGCCCAGCGCAGCTAGACGGCAATCTTACTTGTCACTTCCCTACGCAGGTATTAACCCAACAGGTTCCAAGGGTCGGCTTACGCCTCTCAGCAAAGATTGCTCCCCTAGTGAATTGTTTCTTATTTTCTACTTTAGTTTACCAAACGCGATATATTTATGCAAGAACTAAAATTTTTCTTGACAGATATTTTAAAACCTCGTATAATATTTTATGTGATTGCGGGATGTGGCACAGTTTGGTAGCGCGCTTCGTTCGGGACGAAGAGGCCGCAGGTTCGAATCCTGTCATCCCGACCATTTATACGCAATTAATAATGACCATACTTGATATTTTCAGGTATGGTCATTTTGTTTTGCCTTTTTATTGCAGCAGGCTTAAAAACCAAGCTGCATTTTTATTATTTTGGGCAAGCATTGCCTGCGCCGCCTGTAACAAGATGTTTTCTTTGGTATATTCAACCATTTCTTTAGCCAGATTAGCGTCCATCAGCGTTGACATTGCTGCCGTGGTGTTTTCACTTTGCGTCGTAAGATTTTGGATAGTATAATCCATCCGGCTTGAAACTGCACCTATGGTCGTCTGTTGATCCAGTGCCCGATTAAGCGCATTATCTAAGACCGAAATCGCTGCATTAGCGCCATCACGCGTAGTTACATTGAGTACATCGCCATCCTTGCTGCGAAGCCCTAAGCCTAGCGACGTCATATCACCTAACCCCAGCTTAATACCTTGATTTGATTTTGTTCCGACTTGCGCATAGAGCATATCGCCCGAATTTTCATTACGGGGCTGAATTTTTTCCGTAAAAGCATCCAATGAACTATTAGCATTTTTCTTGACTTGACCATTTTTATCCGTAATGCTGATAGTAAACCCAGATACAGCACCATCAGTGCCAGCAGTCTTGGCTTTTATCGTCAAAGCATTTTTATCATCTACCGTTTTTACGGTTCTCCCCGTCTCATCAACACCTATTTCATTAGTATCACTCATATTATCCACATCAAAAACCGCCGTATCAATAGCATTAGCTTTGGTAAAAATATCCTTTACCGTTGTATTTTCTACCTTATAACTAGTAGTATACGTTTTGCCATCTTTGACATAGGAAACATTTACCGTATCATCAGCCAATATATTGAGTGAGTCTCCATTGCGCCTGAGTAAATCCGTCAACTTGGTATCAGTCGTGGTATCGGTGCTAAGACTGCTGTTGGTATAAGCCTGCTTGGTTAGCTTTGACGCCGTATTATGCGAACCATTGATGAGATATTTGCCATTATAGGTGATAAGCGCATTATCATCTATCTGGTCAGCATATTGATTAAATAGTTTTTGTATTGTCTGCCGATCAGAATCCGTACAGGTATCATTAGCCGCTTCAATAGCTTTTTCTTTTAGGGTACGCAAAATATCGACGGTTGAACTGACACCGCCGTCAGCTACTTTTAACATGCTTTTATATTGCTGAGCATTGCGATTGGCCTGATCGAGACCGCGTATCTGCACGCTCATCCGCATACCTATAGCCCAGCCTGATGGGTCTTCCGCAACGCTGGCTATCCTTGAGCCTGTTGCTATATGGCTCATATGCTTAGCCATAGCACTTGCGTGTTTATTCATCACATTTAAGATACTAAGTGATGATACATAATTGCTTACAAACATCTTCGTTCCTCCCTGAACCATAATGTTTTTCACTATAAAAATGTTTCACCCTAACCACCCACTTTTATTTAATTATACCATAATAATGTATCTAGAAAAAAGCAAAATCAGATACCTGAATTTTATTCTTTGGTATCTGATCTATTAGGGTAAACTATTATTTTATTGTAGAATAATCCGCATTCTGTTTAGCAAAGACCGTATATGGTTCATTGTAAAAATCAATAAAGTTATTAATCATTTCATGACCACGGTTTTCATCTATCATGTAGGGCTGGTCAAAGTTAGTTTCATCAAAATTTGACCAGGTCATAAAATAAGCCATGTGATGCTTAGCCATTATTTTGCTGGCATCAGTAAACCATTCTTTATAACCAACGCCTTTTTTGCTCATGGCGCTGTTACCACAAAGAATACCCGTTTCTGTCATCGCTGCAACTTTATGATGGCTCTTGGCAAATTTTTCTACTATAGTCATAGCCGGTTCAAATTCATCCTGCAGCCAGCCATCACCACGTTCCGGATCACGATGATACATGTCAAGACCAGCTATATCAATATAGCTGTTTCCTGGCCACGTAAGTTCATAATCGCCTTCAGATTTAGTCTCGCCGCCACCTGGTGAATATACATAGAGCATATTGTGAAGTCCTTTGCTCTGAAAATACTTTTCCGTATACTTAAAAAGCTGTCTAAATTCCTGTGGTGTACAATGACCAGATCCCCACCAGAACCAGCTGCCAGAATTTTCATGGAACGGACGGAATAACAGCGGTACATCTGCTTCCTGCAAATAACCATCAAATTCAGCGACTAAATCAAGATAACCATTGAACACTTCATTTAAATCGCCCCCCGGCAGGATTCTTGTTACAACATTGCCATCAGTAACGTTTGGTGAATAACCACGGTAATCATACTTGCCGTCTATTTTCTCTCTTTGAGCTACCTTAGCAAAGTTTGGCATGTGACAGGACATGGTAACTATTGCGCCCTGACGATCAGCTTTGATAGCTGCTTTAGCGAGTTTTTTCGCCAGCGTCATCCCCGAAGCTCTTTCCTCCGGCGTAAGTTCCAGCTCATTACCAGTAAGTGCCAGTCCATCGACACCGACTACTGCCGGATAGTCACCGGTTAAATCAAAAGTGTCCGAATCAGTTGGCAGCTTTTTACCAACTTTGCGATGCATATCATTTTGATGACCATAAAGGATATTGCCAGAACCGGCAATGCCATGTAAATACTTTAACAGGGCAACCGTTTTGGGGGTAGCCTGAGCATCGGCAGCAGTTACATCCTGCGGGATAGTCAGCGAATTTAAATCTATCTTGGTTTGTGGCTGAACAGTTGCTATCTTAGGCACATAACCATCTTTATCAGCCTTCACCTTGCTAGCTGCCTCAGCACATTGGTAAACAGCGATATTATTATCACTTATATCACCAGCACTCAGCCAAAATCCGCCAGCCTGCAATGCCATAAGGGCAACACCTGCACGCAGCAAGTTCTTTGTCGTTCTTTTCATGAGACATTCGACTCCTTTATTAATTTATTTAAAACAGATAAAATATAGCCATACGCACTAGCCGGCTTCACGCTGACTTTAAATAGCTTGTTATTATTTCATCATACTTCCTTTACTATCAGCTTCATTCAACTGCTTTTAAATACCAGCCAAAAGATCGATAATCTCCCAGCATTATTGACAATTCTTTTAATCTCCTACTATAATAAATCATAGTAAAAGATATATTTTATTATAGTAAATATAGTTTAATTTAACAACAGGAGCGATTTAATTTGTTGAAATATCAATTAATTGCTAATGATATCCGCGATAAAATCATGCAAGGCATTTACCAGCCTGATGATCAGCTGCCTTTGACCGGTCAGCTTGAAACAAGCTATCAAGCCAGCAAGATGACTATAAAGCGGGCACTGGATCATCTTGAAGCGGAAGGTATTATTGTAAAGCGCCGTGGCTGCGGTACTTTCGTCAAGGGGCTCAATAATGCTGAACTTAATCGTCTCACTCAGCACAGTAAAAACCAGCTTTTGGGAATGACAAAAATTTTCGGTCAAAAACGAGTCAGCAACAAAATTATAGCCTTCGAGGTTATCCCCGCTTCCACGGAACTTGCAAATAAATTATGTATTGAAAGCGAAACTTTTGTTTACCACATTCAGCGCGTTCGCAGTCTTGATGCTAAGCCGCTAACCTTGGAAGAAAGTTTTATGCCCATTGCCATCATCCCCAATCTGCGCCGCAATCATGCTGAAAAATCTATTTTTGCTTATATCACCAATGTACTTGGTCTAAAGATAAAAAGTGCGCACCGCTTGGTAAAGGTACGGCTAGCTAACGAAACCGAATGTCAGCAGCTAAAACTGACTGCTAGTGCGCCAGTGGCTATAACTGAAGAGCTTTATTTTCTCGACAATGGTACCCCTTTTAATTTCAGTATCACTACGCACGAATCAGACCATTTTGCATTAGAATCCGTTATCGTAACTTAAATATTTATGCAAAACAACGTCCAGCAACTTGTCTGGACGTTGTTTTGCTTTTACCAGCCCATTATGGCAGCAATCTTGTCTTTTAAATAATTAGCGATTTTATCATGACCACTTTGCAGTGGATGCGTACTATCATGCGCATAATCACTTTCCTGCAAGAGCGGCGTTTTTTCATTGATCGGTATGAAATATACATCTTTCATACCTTCTGCCTGAACCTTTTTAACAGCTGCTTCTACCCACTGGCGTCCACGTTTACCGACCCAGTTAGGTACTGGCTCAGTGCAGATAATCTTCTTCCCTGGGTTTACCTGCCGGATAACTTTAATCAGGTTGACATAGCCAGCAACAAATTCTTCCTGCGTCGGTGAATGTTGTGCCGGTTTACTAAAATCATTCGTTCCCATAGCAATAATCGTAGCATCTATCGGGAAATCTTTGGCATCCCACATAGCATGTTCACCAGATTTTTTATCCGAATACATCGTCCAAACATAGCGATCGGCGGTGTGAACCTGATTCGATGGCCACGGATCAGCCCAGTTATGAACTACACCTTCACCAGATTTAGCTACTATGCTGTAATCAGCATCAAGCATTCTTGATACTTTTGGTCCATAAGCCTGATCGTTATCCTCGATGTCATTGTAGTTGTTATCCTTGAGCTCACCATCATTTTTAGCACCTGCAGTGATGGAATCACCGACAAATTCCAAGCGCCGTGCTTTTAACGCATCCGGCTTAGTGAGACTGGCACCATCATCGAGTTCAAAACCACGCAGCTTAGTTAGTCCCATATAACCCTCGGTGGAACGAACCAAAAGCATTTTATGATTGCCAGCTGGAAGGTTTTCTGCAAGCACTGTTTCATTACCTTCTGGTTTTATTTTTTTAAATTTGCTGCCATCAATGCTTACCCGCCATTTGTCATTAGGATCCCGCATTTTTACTTTTATACTGGTACCAGTAAAATTAGCTTTGATATAAACCGCACCCTGAGCACACTGATATTCCTGAGCATTGCGTTTATCCCAGCGACCAAAGTATTGCAAATTAGCATCATCAGGTGCGATAACAGTAGCAGCATCAGCTACTGACATTGTCGGTACTAACATTGTTCCCATCCCCAAAAGCATGGCAGCAATTATAGTTTTTTTCTTATTCACAGTAAATCCTCCTGCTTATTTCTTATCCTTGGCATGACGAATCTTTTGCGTATCAATTTCAGTTTGTTCGCCTTTTAAATATTTTCCCTTATTTACCAAGCTGCCATCACCAGTCCAAGCAGCCTCTGCCAGTTCCGGCGTGAGTTTCTTTACTTTTCCTTTACGGTTGCCTATTTTCAGCATGGTTTCAGCCCAAGATTTACGCATAATACCATAGCCAGCTGGACTTGGATGAACTCCATCCGGTCCTAAGAGTTCGCGTTTGCCTTTAAAAATTTCCCAAAAATCTGGTCCATGTAAAACCTGCGGGTATTTCTTAAATAGATTTTGCAAACGTTCATTATATAGCGGAGCATTATCGGCTACGCCTGATTCGGCAGACCAGGGAATAGTACCCACGACTGGTACTTTACCAGCTGCTAGAACTTTTTGGATGATAACATCCATATTCTTCTCGTATTTATCCATGCCACGGTTATTGCCCCAAGAATCATTGGTGCCGAGAACAATGCCTACATAATGACCAGGAAATACGGAAAGCCAGTTATCGATATATCTTACTCCATCTTTGGATTTTATACTGCCGGTGCCGCCGTATTCAAAAATTGGATAATAATTCGCATTGGCAGTATTTACCAGCTGTCCTGCCGGTCCAAAGGGCGAACCAGAGAAGTTGCCGGAACCAGCTGTTATGCTGTCGCCATAGACAATCCAGTCATCCTCTAACCCATCTTTTACGCTATAGACATCCAGGTTGATAGCAGCTTTCGGACCACTGGCATTATCTACCTTGTTTACTTTTATCCGTACCCAGTTATACTTCTCCAGGCTGAGCACATGCTGACGGGAATGATAGACATTATCGGTAACTGCTGCCACCTGCTCCCAGCCATTTTCCGGTACCTTGCCACCAGGCGCAGCGTTGACTTCCACTGTATAATCCTGCAAATTACCATAAGACTGCCGATTCTTTATCGTCGGATCATAATCATAACTGCTGCTATACCATGCCAGCACTACTTTTGACTTAGCCTCAGTGTCAGCTTTGCTTAAATCATAAGCCAGCCAGCCTGGAGCATCACCATTCCACGTAGTCTGATAGTTAGCGTCATTTGCTCTTTTAGCTGTACTGCTTGACGCATAAGCTGGTACATTGCGACTAATAAGTGTTGTCGCTGGAATCGCTGCTTCCGTAATAGTTCCTCCTCCCAGCAGACACACTGCTGCTAATGCTGCAATATTTTTCTTATATGACATATAACTTACTCCTTCCACATGCAATTGGTCATCTTCCCTAAACAAATTGTATCCCTTCATTTCCCCTATTCAGTTTAGAAATAGAAACTTACACTTGAGAACAGCTTATTGCGGTCTTTACCTGGGTTGGTTATACTCGTTCCTTTGAAGTACTTAACCTGTCCCTGCAAGTTGTGGCAGAAGTTGTAATAAATGCCGCCTTCCCAGCCACGCTGACCGACCTGAGCGCCGTCCTCATAAACCGTCTTAACGAGTGCATCAGGAGCTAGATAACGATAGCCAAGATAGTACCCAAAGCGATGATTATCAGCAGCTGACATCTCTGGAGCTCCATTAAACTGATATTCAGCCGTCCAGGCTTTGTTGTAACCACCCTGATTGCCATGAGAATAAGCAGCGTAAATAGTTCCTTTATTGCCGACCTTCTGTTTAGCCGTAAGTGACATGATATTTAAAGCCTGCTCATCATAGGCAGCGGATTTATAGCGGTAGTAACCAACAGCAGCTTCCAGCTTATCAGTAAAATGATGTCCAAAGACCGCACCACTCAGCGTCCGGCGACGATTCAGGGTTTTATGCTCAGTTACACTGCCAGTTTTAGAATAGTCGTATGCTTCTTCCTCATCAGCCTTAGTCGCACCACCCCAATTCTGATGCTCGACAAAATATGGACCATTATTATCATCAGCATATTTTATATTACTATTGGCAGTTTTACTGGTATCATTACGAACAAAATCCGATGATAAACTGCCGCCGGCACTTGGCGCTGTAGCTCCAGTAGATTTGATAGCAAAGACTGTGCGTCCATCTGAATCCTTTTGCATAGCACTATAATCATTAGGCTTATCCCACAATACCTTGCCAGTAGCCAAATCAACCGGATATTTGTTTGACCAGTCTGGTTGCGCACCAGTATACTGAGCTGCTCCTTTAGTAGCATAAATACTAGTATCATCATCTTTCACATCGAGACGGCCCGTAAAGACATTGAAGTAATTTTTCTTATCCTGATGCGAGATAGCACCACCACGCAGCGCAGCATGGTTAATAAAATCGTCCTGCACGCCCTGATAGAACACGCCGAACTGACCATCAAGACCGGTTTTATCAATCGGTCCGCCAACGTAATAAGTGTCAAGCCGCATTGTATTCGGACGCAAATCACCATTGTTATAGGCTGTATCCGGTGATGTACGCTCCTGATTAAAGCCATCGCCATCATAGCTATTCATTTCGGTCGTAAAGGTCGAATGGAATTCAATCGGAGTTTTAGCCAGCGATGCATCGAGATTGAGCTTCAATTCTTTTTTCCAATGCGTGCGATGCTCACTGTCACCATTGCCGGTTTTGCTGTCAATATAGCCTGCATGATAAGCCTTGCTGTACTTTTGGGCAAAGGAACCTGAAAGCTTAACATTTGACTGTTTTTTCTCAAGTCTAGCTACCCTTACGCCGAGAGCATCCAAATCATCACGGAATTCATCAGAAAGCTTATTGATTAAATCCTGATCGCTGGTATTAGCTTTTGTTATATGCGTGCGGGCATTAGCCACAATCTGAGCCATCTCATAACGAGTGATAGTCTTATCACCACCAAAAGAATTATCACCATAGCCAGTTAAAATTCCATCCTTTGCCAGCTGGGTTACCGCACTATAAGCCCAATGGTCAGCTGGTACATCATAGAACAAATCATTACTCGGTGCTGCCAAAGCTGAGCAGCTGGAAATAGCCAAAGCTGATATTATTGATAAAGCAATTTTTTTCTTAGACATGTAAAATCCCCCTATTACGATAAAAACATCTAGTAACTTACTCGTTTATTTAGTTTGTTTTTAGAAATAAGCGTACAGAGCGCCTTGGAATTTATCGCGTTTTTTATTGTTCCCCGTGAAGGTAAGCGAACGACCAACGCCATATTTAAATGATACCTGCATATTGCTGGTAAGATTATAATAGGTTCCGACAACGACGCCTTTCTGACCTTTGGCAACGCCATCGTTATAACCGCAACGAATATAAGCATCCGGTGCTAAATAATGCCAGCCTAAGAATGCACCAAATTTATGAGCTTTATCAGCGGCCATCCACGGACTGCAATTCCACATAATATCAATAAGACCGCCGCGAGCATTACTGCCCATGCCATGCTGATTACCCTGTGAATAAATCCCGCGTATAGCTACTTTCGGCATCAGCTTATATTCCATAGTAACTGAGCCTAAATATAATGGCTTTTGATTATATGCTGCTGATGTATACCGATAGGCACCAATTGAACCATTCAAGCGGCGATTGAAGTTTTTATCCAAAGCCCAGCCGTAAACAGTCTTTGGCGTGCGCTTATTGCCAGCCCCCCAAACATTATACAAATCATTGGCATCATAGGAGTTATCACTGCCAGTACCACCATTATCGAGATAATGCTGCGCTTCACTGACGCTAAGCGCAGTTTTGCCGTCTTTAGACAAATGTATCTTGCCAGCAGCATCCTTAACCCAGTAATTAATCTCATGTGCCCGAACATTATCATTGTATTCCTGTCCTAAACGACCGGATGATGCATTAAGATCGCCTACTGGCGTAACAGCCAAACCAAGCTCACTATCCTCCGAATCAAGCCGACCGCCATAGACATGCCAAGCAAAATTCTTACCCCATTTTTCCAGCATAACGCCTTGTACCTGACCACCATTAACGAAGCCTGACTGCGTCCACGGTGTAAAGAGACCAACCCGAGCGAACCACCCCAACTGCGGCAGACTGCCCGAGAAATAAAACTCACTTGGACGCATCATCGATTTACGAGCGTCACCGCCGTTAAAATATTGCGTCAGCATAGGTTCCTCATCGAATCTATCCGAACCAAATTTAGTTTCATAGGTGCTATTGAATTTCCAATCACCAGCAATCTTTGGCAGTTTAGCTTCCGTATTCAGATACAAAACCTTAGCCCACCAGCGTGACTGCTTGCCAGAACCAGTTTTCCAATGATCCTCAGTTGAAACTTCGAGATTGCCGCTGATTTTAAAGTTACTCTCAACTTTCTTCTGTTGCTGTTCCAAAGCTTCCACACGCCGGCCTAATGATTTCAATGATTTTAATTCATCTGAAAATTCTTGCGATAATTTATCAATTTCCGCCTTTTCACTGCCACTTGCCTGATCACGATAAGCAACTGCACTAGCTACCAGCTGCGCCATCTGATATCGGGTTACTACGGTTTCACCGTCAAAACGATTAGCGCCGGTCCCCTTGATAAGACCGTCAGCCTTGAGCTCAGCTACAGCACTATATGCCCAGTGACCACTCGGCACATCAGCAAACATTGCTTCACCACTGGCCGCCATCACTGTATTGCCGCCAGCAAGAACTGCGGTAAATGCCAGCATCCCCAACACACGCTTAGATTTATTCATCGAGATTCCCCTTTCTCTCTTGCTACATCAATTAAGTAATTCTTTCTTTTTCCTCTTTGGTCTTAATTGATTTAACAAGTTTATTATAACAATATGTATATTATATGTCAATAAAAGATATATCTATATTGTAATTATGTGAATTTTATCTTTTTCTAGTATATACTTTTATTTGACTTTTTCTATTTCAATGTTTATAATCTAATTGTGAGTTGGAATTACTTATTCCCCTAAAACTCATAAAACCGCACAAAGGACCCCTCCAAGTCTGCACTTGGAGGGGTCCTTTTTAGCTTCTATTTACTTTTTAGGAATGATTACCCGACAATCATGACAATGACCTTGACAGCCAGCACAGCCGCCAGCACAATCTTCACGACCATCACGAAAGTTACGGTATACATGCCGCAAGGCAAAATACAAGCCTGTTGCTACTATTAAACCTGTTATAAATGTCGGCATATCCAGCCATTCCTTTCTTTATATTTACTAAAAGCTATAACTTATTTTATTCAAATCCCAGTAACCGGCCAAACTGGTAAACTAAAAGCGATACAAACCAAGCAATTACAAACATATAGATTGCCGAGAATGCCACCCATTTCCAGCCGCCTGCTTCTTTCTTTATTGTCCCCAATGCCGTTACGCATGGCGTATAAAGCTGGGAGAATATCATAAACGCAAAAGCGGAAAGAGCGGTGAAGCTTTTAGCCATGCCCGTTGACATCATGATTTCAGCGGTATCAGCTGCATCTTCCGCCTCGGTTGATACATCATCAGCGCCATAGAGAATACCAATTGTTGCGACAACTGTTTCTTTAGCCATAATGCCGGAGAGCAGTGCTGCACCAGCTTCCCAAGTAGCAAAGCCATGAAAAACAAAGAGTGTTGACATCCAGTTACCCAATGTGGCAAGAATTGAATCTTCAATTTCACAAGGACCACTGAAATTATAATTGGAAAGTACCCATAAAAGAACTGAAGCAGCGAAAATAATCGTACCAGCTTTGATGAGATAGCCCTTACCTTTATCCCAAGTCTCCAAAAGCACGGATTTCATATCCGGCATACGGTAAGGTGGCAGCTCAAGAAGGAACGTAGAACCCTTATCTTTGAAAATCGAACCGCCAAGGCATTTAGCTGCAACAATAGCCATAACTACGCCGATGATATACATAGCAAATACTACATTAGCAGCCTCGTCAGGGAAGAACATAGCGGCAAAGAGGGCCATAATAGGAAGCTTGGCACCGCAAGTTAAAAACGGCGTAATAAGAATAGATACCATACGGTCTTTTTCTGAATCAAGCGCCCGTGCACCCATGATTGACGGCACGCCACAGCCAAAGCCCATCATCAGTGGCATAATACCTTTACCGGTAAGACCACAGCGACGCATTATCGGATCCATGATGAATGCAATACGTGCCATATAACCTGTGCCATCGAGGAATGATAAGCAGAAGAACAACACGAAGATAAGCGGTACAAACGTCAGCACCGCGCCGACACCGCCGATAATACCATCGCAGACTAACGATACCATCCAATCAGCTACGCCAGCCTCAGTTAACGTATCCGTCATGAAGTCAAGGAAATCCTCATTGATGAGTCCATCGAGCGCATCGGCTATTGGCTGACCGATCCACGTAAAGGTAATCTCAAATACTGCATACATAATAGCCAGGAAAATCGGCAGAGCTAAAATACCATTAGCAAGGATGCCATCGATTTTTTCCGATCTGGTCTTGCCTACATCACCAGTATCTACTGCCAGCGCCACTACTTCATCAATTAGTTCATAACGGGCCTCGATAATAGCTTCCTGTTTTTCTTCCTCAGTTTTATTGCTGTTTTCAATTGCTTCAACCTTAGCAATATGAGCCTTTACCCGCTCACTCGGCTGATAATTAGCCATTACCGTTGAGGTAAATACTTCCAGCAATTTTTTCGTACTCTTGCTGTTGCGGCCAACAGTTTCTACTACCGGCATACCGATTGCATCTTCCAGCTTACGGCAATCAATCTGAATGCCACGCCGTTTAGCATCATCCTGCATATTAAGATCAATAAGCAGGGGAATTCCTTTTTCGAGCAGCTGAACCGTCAAAAAGAGATTACGTTCAATATTTGAACTATCAACAACATCCATAACCAGGTCAAGCTTGTTGTTGAGGAGGTAATCGATTACAATTTTTTCCTCCGGACTGCGGGCATTTACTGAATAAGTACCTGGAAGGTCAACTATTGAAATTGCCCGATCCTTATAACGCGTATAACCAACCTTTTTATCGACGGTTACGCCTGGCCAGTTACCAATTTTTTGGCGGGCGCCAGTAAGTTCATTAAATATGGTGGATTTACCGGTGTTCGGATTACCGGTCAATGCTACTGCTAATGTTGCCATTGCCTGTTACACTTCTCCTTCTTAATTTCGCTAATTCACTGAAATTCAGTTCACCTGTTGAACCTGAACCTTGGCTGCATCTGCCCGACGCAGTGCCAGATTGTAGGAACGAACACCTATTGCGATAGGATCTCCTAATGGAGCTGAACGCAATACCGTTACTTTGGTACCTGGTGTAAGTCCCATCGTCATCAGCCGTTCTTTAAGTTCGGAATCGCCAATCTGCTGAATCTTCAGCGTCATGCCCGTTTTGCCATCTTTCAGAGTCAATTTTTACGCCTCCCAATGATTGCTTCGCATCTTTCATGCTATATGATAATGAGATTATTTCTACGTTGGTAATGATACCCTATATCAATATCAATTGTCAAGGATAATTAATCTCATTTTATAATATTTCTCAAAACAAATTTTAACTAATAAAAATACGAAGTCATTTTGCTTAGACTCCGTATTTTTTCTTAGTATTTAACTTTTTATTAACTTTTTACTAACGCTACTGGTGATAAAACAGCCTTCCCCTGACTGTTAGTGAATACATCTGCCTGCACGCCAAATACTTTGGCCAGCAGCGCCACATCCAGAATATCAGCAGGGTTGCCAGCTGCAATAATATTTTTATCCTTTAATACTGCTAAAACATCAGTATATTGCAAGGCATGGTTGATATCATGCAGCACCATAATAATAGTCATATTATATTTTTTATTAAGTTCTTCTATAATATTCATTACCTCGAGCTGATGCGCTATATCAAGATAAGTAGTAGGCTCATCTAATAGCAGTATCTTGGGTTTTTGAGCTAAAGCCATCGCTAGAAAAGCTCGCTGCCGCTCTCCGCCGGATAATGTCTGCACCTTCCTGGCTGCTAATTGACTGAGTTTAGTCACCGCTAAGGCCCATTCAACCGCTGCCCGATCCTCTTTAGGATTGCCCGCACTTATCAGGCTTCGATACGGAAAACGGCCATAATTTGCCAGTTCATAAACAGTTATATCAGCTGGCACTGACGCGCCTTGCGGCAAAAAAGCCATTTGCTGCGCTATTTTTTTTCGAGAACTATTCCTTATTTCTTGACCATTCAGCTTGATACTGCCGGCATAATTATTATTTAAGCCAGCAACTGCCTTTAAAAGGGTCGATTTACCTGCGCCATTAGGTCCGATGATAGCTGTCCGCTTGCCTATAGCAAAGGTCAAAGAAATATTTTTCAATATTTCCTGTCCCGCAATTTTTACAGTCAAGTCTTTTATAGCAAGCTCCATGATTAAAGCTCCCTTCGCAACAAAAAGAGGAAGAACGGCGCCCCAATAGCCGCCATAATAATTCCCACGGGAAGCTCCACGGGGGCAAAGGCAACACGGGCAAAAGTATCACTAAGCATAACCGTCGCGGCACCTAAAAAAATTGTCGCCGGCAATAGATACCGGTAATCTGAGCCTATCATCAGTCTGGCAGCATGTGGTACTATCAAACCGACAAAGCCTAAAAGCCCCACGACCGACACCGCACTGGCGGCTAAAAGAGCGGCGGCGGCCGTTAATATAAGGCGTGTGCGCTCGACACGAAGCCCTAGCCCCTTAGCCAGCTCATCGCCCAATTGCAAAATATTTAAATGTCTGGCGGCTAATAGGGTAAATATCATTCCTGCTAATGTATAAGGCCAAATAATCATTACCTGGGGCCAGCTGCGCGCCGATAGTCCCCCGACCATCCACATAAGCGCGCTGTGTACGCGATCACTATATATAATCATCAGCGCGGATATACCTGCACCTAAAAACGCCGACACCGCTACCCCAGCTAAAATTATCCTTATGGGCTGGATACCATTTTTCCAAGCTAAAATATAGATTAATATGGCTGCTCCCATAGCACCAGCAAAAGCAGCCGGCGTTATAAGCCAGCTCAAATCAGGAAATAGCAGCATAATAAAAATCCCCATTATACCAGCGCCAGCTGATATACCAATTATATGTGGATCGGCCAGCGGATTTTTCATAACCGCTTGCAAGATAGCTCCGGAAAGTGCTAGATTGACACCAACCAAACCAGCAACTATGGTTCGTGGCAAACGAATATTCAGGATAATTTGCTGATGCATCCCGGCACTGCCACCAGTCATAGCCGCGATTATTTCATTTAGCGGAACATTGACTGACCCCTTCATTATGCTGATGATACCGCCAAAACATGCCAAAACGGCCAATACTAAAAGTATAAGTATCCGCCGTTTTGCCAGCCTTTTAACAATATCCTTTGCTGCTAAAGCCGCCATTATTTAAATACCTCGGGATAAACACAGGCCGCCATCTTAGCTGCTGCCTCCGGATAATGAATCCCTGGACTTAGCAAAAATAAGTCCTGAGGCAAATAATATACCTTGCCGTTTTTAACCGCCCCGACTGACTGCCAAGCTGGATTTTGCTGCATAGTTTCATCCATACCAGCTTTGATAGCTTCTATTTTGCCCATACTAGTTATAAATAACAGTTCCGGGTTCTGCTCAACAAGTGTTTCTAAACTATAGGGAGCCGCATCAGGATTTTTCTCTAACGGCGTCATGCTGCTGGCGGTGTTTTCCCAGCCAAGCATTTTAGCAACTGAACCAGCTATACTGCCGTCTAATTGCACCGTCAAGCCTTGATTAGTGCTATGAATAATTGCTATCCGTCTTTTATCCTGTGGAATCTTAGCTTTTACGGCAGCTATTTTATCATCCATAGCTTTTATTAACGCTGTCCCTTTATCTTCAGCGCCAGTAAGCTTCGCCATAACGGTCACTTCCCGCTTGACATCATCGTAGCTTTTCATATCAAGAACTACTGTTTTTATCCCATTGCTTTCCAAAGTATCAATCAGCTTTTCATTCATGCCTTTATTGATAATGACCAAATCCGGCTGGCAGGCTATGACTTTTTCAGCATCTATTTGATAAACCTTGCCAACGCTGGCAATATTTTGCGCAAATTCAGGCATTTTAGTTTTGGAATCCGGCCGGCCAACGACTAAATCCGCACCATCAACTGCCGCTAGCGGCTCTAAAAAGGAAGCGGACGTAACAACTATTCTTTGCGGTTTCTTGGTTAATTCAATATTTCTGCCTAAATCATCCGTAATAACCGCATAACTTTTAGTATTGCCATCACTGCTATTGCTGCTGCCACAACCAGTCAGCACTAAGGACAGTATACATGCCGCCAGCAGCCAAAAAGCTCTTATTTTCGCCATTAACTCCACACTCCTGTCAAAACCATAAAAGCAACATTATTTTTAATCATGCTTACGGGTTAAAATAGTTGATAAATAATTTAATTTTTCCTCAGTATGCTTAGCTAGATCATGTATTATCCGCTCGCCATCAAGCCCCGCCCGGCTTACTAATACCGCATTTTCTGCTAAGTTATTTTCCGCTAATACAGCCGTTACTTGTGAAAAATTTTTATATACCTTCATCAAAACCGCATTATCAGCTGTCTCAAGCGCCTGATTTATTTTTTCTGCTGGCGCCGTTGCAGGAATTATCGTCAAAATATCATCGCCTTCAACTATCGGCTGACCAATTTTACTGCCAATCGCTACAAAGGCTGGCACCCCCGGTACGGTTTCAATATTTACAGCTTCAGCTTTCAAGCGATTGTAAATATAAATATACGTGCTGTAAAACATTGGATCACCTAGCGTCAAGAAGGCTACATTTTTACCAGCCTGTAAAAGTGCCAATATTTCACTTTTATTCTTATCCCAAGCATCCGAATGAGTTTTAGCAAAGCCCTTCACCATCGGGAATACCTGATAAACGATTTCAACATCATCTTTTAAGTAGGGTTTAGCAATGGAAAGTGCTACACTGCCATCTTTTTTCTCCGTTTTGGGTGCAATCAGCACATCAACTTTTTTTATCGCATTTATCGCCTTGACCGTAAGCAGTTCTGGATCCCCTGGTCCTACGCCGATACCATAAAAAATTCCGCTCATAAATTTACCTCCCGCCAATTTTCTGCTCTTATCATAGCACATTCTATAACTTAAAGCTATTAATCACACAAAAAAGACGCATTACTAATAATTTAGCAATGCGCCCTCTTTTGCTTGGTATTATTTTAACATCGCCAGCATAGTACCAGCAGCAACCGCCGTACCGATAACGCCAGCCACATTTGGTCCCATAGCGTGCATCAAGAGATAATTGCCTGGTTTAGCTTGCATTCCAACAACCTGACTTACTCTAGCTGCCATTGGTACTGCTGAAACCCCAGCTGAACCAATGAGCGGATTAATCTTCCAGCCTGAAAGCCGGCACATAACCTTGCCAAAAAGTACACCACCAGCGGTGCCAGCGATGAAAGCAACCAGTCCTAAAGCGATAATTAATAATGTCTGCGGAACAAGGAAATCATCAGCATTCATCGTCATGCCCGTACCGGTTGCAAGGAAAATAGTAACGATATTGCAAAGCGAATTCTGTGCCGTATCTGAAAGTCTATCCATAACACCGGATTCACGGAAAAGGTTGCCTAGCATCAAGCAGCCTAAAAGGGAAGCTATCGGTGGTAATAACAGGCTAATGATAATAGCTGCTGCTATCGGGAAGCATACTCTTTCAAAGCGAGTAACTGGACGCAGCTGCTCCATAACAACCTCGCGTTCCTTTTGCGTCGTTAAAAGCTTCATAATCGGTGGCTGAATCAAAGGTACCAGCGACATATACGAGTAAGCCGCTACAGCGATAGCCCCTAATAGATGCGGTGCCATCTGAATTGATAGATAGATAGCCGTCGGACCATCAGCACCACCAATGATACCGATAGCTCCTGCTTCCTGCACATTAAAGCCTAAAAGCATAGCTCCTGCTAAAGCTACAAATACACCAACCTGAGCTGCCGCACCTAACAGTAATACAGAAGGACGTGCAAGCAACGGACCAAAGTCTGTCATCGCACCAATTCCCAAAAAGATAAGCGGCGGGAATATTTCGTTAGCAATACCATAATGAATTGCCTGCATAAGACCGGGGTCTTCTAAAAAGCCTGTCCGCGGGAAATTAGCTAAAATACAGCCAAAAGCAATCGGACCTAACAGCAGCGGTTCAAACTCCTTAACAATTGCCATATACAAAAGCAGCAGACCAACTAAAATCATAATGCCATTGCCAACTGAAAAGGCTGAAAAGCCACTATCTAGCCAAACTGATTGCAGGGATACAATAAACGCATTAAATAATTCCATTATATTTTCCCCTCCCCGTTAACGACGTCTGCGCGGCATAGCCGTGCGGCCTGAATTTTTCCAGCCGATACTAGTACGCGGACGAATTGCTCTTATTTCATTAGCACTATAACCTAAGCTGACTACGGCTGCGGTTATTGCCGCTACCACTTCAGCAGGAACGCCGTCTGTTTTCTCATGAGCTTCACCAGCTGCCTCTTTTACTTTTGGCTGCTCTTTAACAGCAGCTGCTTTTACTGGTGTTTTTTCCGTTTTTTCTTTAGTCGGATCAATGTAGTGAATAAATTTAATTATAAAACCTAATGCGATAAGAACTAAAAATACCACCGTCATGTTGATAATCATGATGATGATGGGGTTGGTTGTTACTGGATGTCCCATACACTCACCTCGTTTAATTAATATTCTTTATATGATTCAGGCTCTTTTAGACATTGTTTTAGTCTAGCTAAATAAAGCTTGCGAAAATCAGCAAATTCACCTAAGCCCCGTTTGTCAACCGTAACCTTAAAGCCTGCTTGCTCCAAACGGCTTTGCCAGGAATCGTTGCCGCTTCCGGCCAGGTCCTTGGCAACATGCCGTCCGCCAGCTAATAACAACGGTGCTAATAGTACCTCTTTAGCCGAAGCTTTTTTTAGTCTTTTCAGTACCATAGCAAAATTTGGCGTATCATTTGGTTCTAAAACACCAACATTAATTGGCAAATTATTAGCATCAGCATAAGCTTGCAAACCTTCATAAACCGGATTGTGCTGATGGGGCGAGCCATGACCTAACCAAACCAGCTGCTCACCTTTTTTCAGGTCAAGCCCAGGCAGCACCGCTGCTATCACCTCGGCATAAGCATCAGCAGCTGCCAATATTGGCTGACTAAGCAACAGCTGCTGAAAAGATTTTTTATACGCCTTAGCTGCGGCTACGATTTTTTGCTCAAATTCTTCGCCACGAGTCAAATGTGATGGCTGAATTATTACCCGCTGAAAACCTGCCGCCTGCAATTTTGCCAAAGCCTCCGGCAAGGAATCACGAATGATACCAGCAGCTGCTAATTTTTTTTTGATAAAAACTGACGTAAAAGCCTGACAAACCGTAAACTCCGGCAAAGAATCAGCCAGCAAGCTAGCAGTCTTATCAATACATTCCGCTCTTGCTTTAGCATCAGCTACGCCAAAACTAGCAAAAATAATCGCCTGCTTCATAACTCAGCCTTGCTGCTCTTTGACAACTGCGGCGATTTTATGACAAATTTCATCAAGCTGCGCCTGCTCTGGTCCTTCTGCCATTACCCGAATCAAGGGCTCAGTACCAGATGGACGAACTAAAATTCTGCCATCACTGCCTAGTTCCTTGTTACCAGCTTCAATAGCCTGCTTGATAGCTTCGTTTTCTTCCCAGCCATCTTTAGTTGCGACCTTGACATTTACCAATAGCTGCGGATAAGTAGTCATCAGCGCCGTAAGTTCAGAAGCTTTTTTGCCACTGCGTTTAATTGATGACAGTACCTGCAATGCCGTTATTGGACCGTCACCTGTCGTGCTGTAATCCGTAAAAATAATATGACCTGATTGCTCTCCACCAAGCTTGTAACCGTTTTTGAGCATATTTTCGAGTACATAACGGTCACCAACTTGCGTAATTTCAACCCGTCCGCCAGCTTCCTTGATAGCTTTATGGAAACCAATATTCGCCATAACGGTCGTTACTACGGTATTATACGGCAAAAGTCCCTTATGCATCATTTCCTGAGCGCACATAACCAGCATATGGTCACCATCAATAACCTGACCTTTTTCATCAACGCACAAGCATCTGTCAGCATCGCCATCATGCGCAATACCAAAATCAGCATTGTTTTCAACAACTGCCTTCTGCAATGACTCAAGATGCGTCGAGCCACAACGATCATTAATATTAACACCATTAGGCAGGGCATGGATTACTTTTACTTTAGCTCCGAGTTCTCTAAGTACCCGTGGCATAACTTCATAAGCCGCACCATTAGCACAGTCAAGAACAATTTTCATCCCATCAAAGCGCTCATGACAGGTGCTCAAAACAAATTCAATATACTGGTTTAATAAATCCGAACGATATTCGATATGACCAACTTTATCAGCTGACGGACGCGGAAGATTATCTTCATTTTCAATCTGATGTACGATTGCTTCTAATTCATCTTCAACAGCGTCTGGTAATTTATAGCCATCACCACCGAAGAATTTTATACCATTATCATTAAATGGATTATGCGAAGCCGAAATAACTATACCAGCTTTAGCCCGATGACGACGGGCAAGATACGCAATAGCCGGCGTTGGAATAACCCCAGCGAGCATAGCCCGCCCACCAGCCGAGCAGATACCAGCGGTCAAGGCCGCTTCCAGCATTTCTCCGGAAAGACGCGTATCACGGCCAATCAGGATAAGCGGCTGTTCTTCAGCTTCCTTGCCAAAATACAGCGTAGCCGCCCGTCCAAGACGATAAGCCATTTCCGGCAGCAATGTAACATTAGCTTCGCCACGGACACCATCAGTTCCAAATAATCTTGCCATAATAAATAATCCCCCTATAATTTCAGGTTATATGTTATTTTTTAGTATCAACTCTTAATAGTATGCACATTTTTAGCTAAAAAAGCAAGTGCCGCCCGCATACCATCAACGGCAGCACTCATAATTCCTCCAGCATAACCCGCGCCTTCTCCCATGGGGAAAAGACCTTTTATATGCCAAGCCTCAAAGGTTTCCCGCTCCCGTCTAATCCAGCAAGGCGCTGAAGAACGTGCCTCTATCCCTGTCATTACTGCAGCCGGATTGGCAAAGCCAGGTATTTTTCGATCAAACCAGGGCAAGGCTCCAGCTAAAGTATCTGTTATATATTTAGGCAGGCACTCATGTAAATCTGCCGCTTTTACCCCCGGCTTATAAGTTGGGGTAGTCAAAAATTCCTTTGAACCTGATTTGCCCTGCAAAAAATCACCTACAGTCTGCACCGGCGCAAAATAATTGCTGCCGCCAATGCTAAAAGCCAGTTTCTCCAGCTCGTCTTGCAGCTTCATGCCGGCTAAAACCTCCTGACCAAAATCATCAGGACCGACCTGCACCAACAGGGCACCATTAGCTATGCCCGAATCACGCCTATAGTTACTCATACCATTAGTGCAGACATGACCAGCAAGTGATGTAGCCGCTACAACTAAACCACCTGGACACATACAAAATGAATACGCACCACGTCCAGTTTTAGGATCCTTATAGGTAAGCGCATAGTCAGCTGCCGGCAAGCGTGGATTTCCTGCATCAGTACCATATTGGGCTTTATCAATAAATTCCTGCGGATGTTCAATGCGAACTCCCATAGCAAACGGTTTGGCCTCCATGCTGACGCCTTTGGCTAAAAGCATTTTATAGGTATCTCGCGCTGAATGACCTATCCCTAAAAAAATCGTCTGCGCAGCAACTCTTTCCTCACCATTAATAATAACAGCTTGGACACCAGCAGAAGATACTTCTATATCAGTAACCTGAGCACTAAACCGAACTTCGCCGCCAAGACGTATTACTTCCTGCCGGATATTTTTAACAATGCCCCGCAAAAGATCGGTTCCAATATGCGGCTTATGCAAATAGCGAATCTCTGGCGGCGCCCCTGCGGCAATAAAAGCCTCGATTACATCCTGCATATGCGGATCATTTATTCTTGTAGTCAATTTGCCATCCGAAAATGTTCCGGCACCGCCTTCACCAAATTGAACATTGGACTGAATATCCAGGGCACCGCCTTGCCAAAATTTTTCTATATCCTGTTGCCGCTGGTCAACATCGTGACCACGCTCCAAAACCAGTGGTGCTAAACCGGCTTTAGCTAAAGTCAAAGCCGCAAACATGCCGGCAGGTCCAAAACCTATGACTACAGGATGACACTCCTTTTTAACCTTGCCAGCAAAAATTTTAAGCCCGCCTTCAGCCGGTTTTTTAACTGCCAATTCGATATTTTTATCCCGCTGCAATTTTTTTAATACATTTTTTTCAGGGATGTTAAGTTTTACTTCTAATATATAGGAAAACTGTATCGGTGCTCCATGATAACGCCGTGCATCTATCGCCTTGCGCACGATATTAACGGCACTAACTGCCTGCGGTGGCACTTTGAGCCGTTTCGCCACCAGCTTATCTAAATCAGTCGTATCTGTAAACGGAACCAGCATATTTTTTATTTTTAACACAAGTAAGCTTCACCTCAATATTACAACTAATCAGCCCTTCTTTTGCCTGATTACTATGTGAACATCAACCTCTCGATTTACCGCTGTCACTCCCTCAGGCAAATTAAGCTTCAATGTCCGATTGGTATTCTTATTTATACCAGCTAGCGAAAGCTTTTCCGTATCAATAGTATTAATATTAGCTAAAAGCTTGTCCTTGCCTGCGATTTCTATATAAGCTGGATCAACTTTCAGCGACACTATCTCATATCCGCTAGGCAAATCGTCAACTGTTACCGGATTTACATTAACCGTCTTTTTGGTTAAGCCATGCGCCAAAATAACCGCTACATACATAGTAGCTGGCTTAACCGTTACTCCTTGCACTTCTTTGCCATCAGCATTTATAGCTGTAAGCGGTACCTGCAAGTCAAAATCTTTATCATTTTTACTGGTTATCCCCACATAGCCGATGACGCGCTCAACTTCATTTACAGCCGATGCCGGGCCCTCTACCAGCACCTTATCATCGGCTTGATTTACCTTGGCTACTGATTCTCCTGGTGCCGGTGCGCCATTGACATTGATGTCAGCCCGCACTTTTTTGGCAATAATCCTGTCTAACATTACATCAATACTGCCTGGTTTAACCTCAGTTAATTCAAAGCCTTGCGGCATATCGACCTGAACTTTATAAGCATGTTTGCCATCTTCAGCATCTTTTAAATCAACATAAGCATGAAAATCGCTTTCATTATTGGCTACAAACAGCGATCGCGGACCTCTAACCTTAATTTTAACTGAATGAACACTTTGCGATATTTTATACCCCTCTGGTGCATTAACCATCTGCACTTGTACCGTATACACCCCTTCGGTAGTCGGATTCTGATCATTCATAACATAGCCCCAAAGGATAACAGCTATCAGCAAGGCCACGATTTTCGCTGGCAGATTGCGTTGTATCAGACTGCGACAGCGTGATATCATTTCTTCTTCCTCCAGTTCTTAACCATATCCTTAATATTTTTCGTTTTGGACGATTCAAACGCCGGCATAAGCATGGCTTTCAGAGTTTCTATATCAAGATGACGCATGATATGACCATTTTCCGCTACTGAAACCGTCCCTGTTTCTTCACTTACGACTACAACCAATGCATCGCATTGCTCGGAAAGACCAATAGCCGCCCGATGCCTAGTACCAAGCTCGGTTGATAACGACCGATTCTCGGTAAGCGGCAGCAGACAACCGGCAGCAATCAGCCTATTGCCACGAATAACTGCAGCTCCATCATGCAACGGGGTATTGACGATAAAAACATTTAATAAAAAATCAGCTGTTATAATTCCATCTATCTGAATCCCCGTAGCACTGATATCATTTAGCCCCATATTGCGCTCAATTACTAAAAGCGCCCCCGTCTTGGTTGCTGACAGCTGCTTTACCGCCTTGGTAAGCTCGCGCACCACTAAACGCGCCTGCTCATCATCGAGCAAAACATTCGAACCTAAAAACGAACCTTGTCCTAAATGTTCCAGCGCCCGACGCAATTCCGGCTGAAAGACAATTGGCAAAGCCACAAACAATAGCGTAACAGTCTTTTGCAGCAGCCAGGAAATAGCATGTAATTCCAGCCAGCTGCATACAATCGTCAGCGCCAGCAATACCAAAATTCCTTTTACCAAAGTTATGGCTCGTGTATCCTGCAGCAGCTCATAAACCTTATAAATGATAGCTGCTACTATCAAAATATCGAGTACATCAAACCATCCTATGGTTGACAATATCCCATGCAGCCTTATCGGCATTGTAATATCAAAAGGCATAAGACAAAACTCCCCAAACCAGCTAATAAATAACCACATAATTCCATAAATAAAATATTCGTGTTTATTTTGTTAAATCCTTGTTACTAAGGAATTATTTTAATGCTAAATTCGCAAAATAAGCTGAAAAACAAAACACTCAACAGAAGTTTTTTAACTTCCGTTGAGTGTTCTAAGTGTCAAAAATTTTACCCTTTGGCTAATGACAACAGCTTTTTATTATTTGATTTCGCGAATCCAGCCAGCTGGAGCTTCAACTGTGCCGAGCTGAATACCACGCAACGTATTGTAAAGCTTCGTGAGTACTGGACCCATTTCATCCATGCCACTTGGGAAAGCAATTTCTTCATCGTGACTTACTACCTTGCCAACTGGGCAAATAACCGCAGCCGTACCGCAAAGACCAGCTTCAGCAAAATCCTTGAGTTCAGTGAATTTAACAGGACGATGCTCAACCTTGTAACCAAGATCTTCCGCAATCTTAACAAGTGAACGACGCGTAATAGATGGCAGAATCGAATCTGATTTTGGCGTAACAATCGTGTTATCCTTCGTAACGAAAAGGAAGTTAGCACCACCAGTTTCTTCAACATAGGTACGAGTTGCTGCATCAAGATACATATTTTCATCATAACCATTCTGATGAGCCAAAATATAAGGATACAGGCTCATAGCATAGTTAAGACCAGCCTTAATATTACCAGTACCATGTGGTGCAGCCCGGTCATAATCACTGACACAAATCGTAATAGGCTTTACACCGTTTTTGAAATACGAACCAACTGGTGTACCAAAGAGACGGAACTGATATTCTTCCGACGGTTTAACACCGATAACCGGACCAGTTGCAAAGAGATACGGACGCAAATAAAGCGCACCACCAGTTTCATAAGGCGGAATCCAGTCTTTATTAGCAGCTACAACTTCATCAACTGCTTCCAAGAACATTTCTTCCGATACTGGCGGCATTTCCAAACGCTTAGCTGAATCCATCATGCGTTTAGCATTCATATCTGGACGGAAAGTAACAACTTTGCCATCTTTGGTCTTGTACGCCTTAAGACCTTCGAAAACTTCCTGACAATATTGCAGGATACCAGCACACTCATTTAAAACTACATTAGCATCCTCAGTGAGACTACCTTTGCCCCACTTGCCATCTTTATAATTTGCAACATAGCGCTTAGTAATCGGCTGATAGCTAAAACCAAGCTTGGACCAATCAACATTTACATCTGCCATACTAAAAACCCCTTTTCTTTTCATCAAAGTAACTATATTCTATTCCTGCCATATACAGTTGTCAAGAAATTATCTTATTTTTATCGACATTTCGTCATATTTTTTCATTCTGTCCATTTGTGTAATACAATGATACATTTAACATGGTGTTTTCCGTAAATTTTGTATAGCCTGCGGCAAATTTTCACAAATATCACCAGCAATCAGCCCCTCGCCTTTAGCCGCAAATGCCAAATCACCAGCCAAGCCATGCAAATATACACCAAGCAGTGGTGCTAAACCGCCATCAGTCTGTTTCATAACGCCAGCAATAGCACCAGCCAGTACGTCACCACTGCCAGCAGTAGCCATGCCAGCATTGCCCTTGCTCGTAAAGAATACATCGCCATCAGGATAAGCGACCAAGGTACATTCACTTTTTATTACTAGTATTGACTGATATTCTTTGGCAGCCTCACGAGCAATTTCCACTAGCGCTCCGCGAAGTTCCACTACACTTACGCCTAAAAGTCTAGCCATTTCTCCTAGATGTGGCGTCAGCACCGGTATTTGTGGCAGCTTGCCTAATAAATCCGGCTGACTAGTAAATGCAAAAATAGCATCAGCATCCATTATTAGCGGTATCTTAACCTCGCTAGCAAATTTGCGCACCAGCTCCTGCGTAGCCGAAGCTCGTCCCAGCCCTGGTCCTATTAAGACAGCATCATAATCCTTGCTAAGCTCTAGTAAAGCCTGCAAAGCTTCTTCACCAGCCAAAAAGCCACTGCCAGCATCAGGTATACCTTTAGTCATAACCTCTGTTAATTTTACTTCCATAATATCATGCAGACTATCCGGAACAGCCAAGGTTACAAGCCCGGCGCCGGCTCTAAGTGCCGAAGCAGCTGCTAAAGCAGCCGCTCCCGTCATTCCCCGCGAACCTGCAATCACGAGAATCCGGCCACAGGTTCCCTTATGCGCTGCGCATGGTCTTTTTGGAAAAAGTGCCGCTGCCATCATATCGTCAATCAGCGCCTGTTTTATTGAGCTGTCATTTAAAAGCTTCGCTGGTATTCCTATATCATCAACTATCAGCTTGCCAGCAGCTTCGCCACCAGGGCAAAATAAATGTCCTACCTTGGGAAGACCAAAAGTTACGGTTGCTGTTGCCTTGACAGCTACTGTGGAAATATTTCCCGTATCAGCTTCCACACCACTTGGTATATCTATAGCCAAGGTCGTTTTAGCAGCAGTATTTATTTCTTCTATTAAGCGCAAAGTTTTTTTGCGCAATTCTCCTTGAAAACCTGTACCTAAAATACCATCGACCACGCCATTAGCAAATTTCAAGGCTAAATGCAATCTATCCCAATCATGATCACTCGTAAGCTCATATATTTCCAGCCCCATTTTCGTAAGAATTTCATACATTACCTTAGTTGAAGCTGAAAAATGCTCACTATTACCTGCTAAGAATATTTTAAGCTTGGCTCCCATGTTATAGAGATGCCTAGCCGCGGTCAAGGCATCACCGCCATTATTGCCACTGCCAACTAACACCACTACCGTCTTGCCAGCCACACCAGCTAATAAATTATCCATAACCTCGGCACTGCGATGACCAGCATTTTCCATTAAAATAATTTCCGGTACGGCATATTCACTAGCAGCCTTTTTATCTATCTGCCGCATTTCTTCAGCTAATGAAACTTTCATAGCATTATCCCTCCATTATACATTCAGCTGTCGCATATTCATGACTATGGCTAAGCGAAAGCCATATATTTTTTATAGCCTTTTTCTTGGCTAAATCAGCAAAATAGCCCGTTAATTTTACCTTAGGACAGCCTAACTCATCGGGCAGGATTTCAATATCAAGCAAGGTTCCGCCGCGAAGTCCTGTACCAAAAGCCTTCATAACCGCTTCCTTACCTGAAAATCTAGCCGCATAACTTTGTGCCTGCTGTTTACCACGGCTCTGACAGTATTGCTGCTCTTTTTCCGTATATACCCGGCTAACAAAGCTTTGGCTAACTAACGCTTTTTTTATTCTTGCTATTTCTACAATATCGGTACCTATGCCTTTTATCATAAAAATACCCCTTAACTTTATTATCATAATTTTAATAATCAATACAAAATAAAGCAAGACAGTTTTTAACTATCTTGCTTTATTTTGCTAACTATTGCAAATTTGTTGTTGGCATATTGCTGCCAGCACTGCCATCAGTTGACGGTATATTATTCGTTACTCCGCTTGTTGGCATACCATCAGCACCAGTATCTGGCTGAGTTACCTGCTTGCCATGATCCTTTTCATCAGGATTAAACCGGTAATTGCGAGCAATAAATACCTCAACCCGGCGATTTTTCGCCTTGCCTTCTTCCGTCTTGTTATCAGCAATCGGACGATATTCACTGTAACCTATAGCACTGAATCTAGCCGGATTAAGCTCGTTATTAGCCGCTAACAATGCCTTCATGAAATTCATCGCTCTAGTAGCACTAAGCTCCCAGTTGGATGGAAACTGACCGCTGTTTATCGGAATATTATCCGTATGTCCGGAAACAACCACCCGCTCATTAACTGAGGAAAGCATCCCCGATACTACTGGCACGATTTTTTGCGACTGTCCCGTAAGGTCAGCCGAACCAGAAGCAAAGAGCGCCCGTTCCTTTATACGAATCATCAGACCCTCTTCCGTAAGCTCAGTTGAAACCTGATCTTCAAGCTTATTTTCTTCAATGTATGCCTGCATCTTTTTTTGAATTTCTTCTAATTGCTTGTTTTCGGCTAAGTACGCAGAATTGCCCCGATCTTCATTAGATGGTATCTCCGTCCGGCGACCAGGATTTGGCCCCATTTTATCAAAAAACGATGGTCCTCCCATATTAAACGCCGCACTAAATGCCTCCGATAGCTCCGACACTTTTTTCTGATCAGTTTGTGAAATAGCAAACAGCGCAATAAATAAAGCCAGCAACAATGTCATCAGGTCAGAATACGGCAGAAGCCAAGCCTCACTATTTTCTTCTTCGTGTTTTTTGCCACGTTTCTTTTTTGCCATATCAGTTCTCCTTAATGCCCTCGCGTTCCGACTGCGGGATAAAGACCATTAATTTAGCTTCAATTGCTGTTGGTGAATCGCCTGCCTGCAAGGACAGGATCCCCTCAATAATCATGCGCTTTTCACTGACTTCAGCCTCCGACAGCAATTTTAATTTATTAGCTAGTGGCAAGTAAATTACATAAGCTGAGAAGATACCTAAAATTGTAGCAACAAAAGCTGCGGCAATAGCATGACCTAATTTATTAACATCGTTCAAATTGCCTAAAGCGGCGATAAGACCGACAACGGCACCCAATACACCAAGTGTCGGCGCATAGGTTCCTGCCTGTGTAAGTATCGAACGGCCAACGGAATGGCGTTCCTGCATAACAGCCAGTTCAGCATCGAGTACATCACTTACAAAATCCGGATCCATACCATCAATAACCATGCCTAGTCCGGTACGGAAAAACGGATCATCAATGTCCTGTACCCTGCCTTCAAGTGCTAGAATACCTTCCCGGCGTGCAATCTGTGACAATTCAATAAAAAGCTTTAAAAGCTCGGCCTTTTCATGCAAAGCTGGTTTATGAAAAGTCATTTTTACCAATTTAGGCAACGTTTTCAGCTGATTCATATTGAAGCCTATGAATAGACACGAAAAAGTACCGCCAATAATTATCAGGAATGCCGCTGGGTTATTCATTGCGGTAAGTGGTGCACCTTTCAGGATCATTCCAACGAATACGGAAATAAATCCCATAAATACACCAATAACTGTTGACATTTCCAAAATAAAAGCCCCCCTACATCTTCCTTAATGCTATAAGAACTAGCTTTAACGTGCAATGCTTGCAAAAACTCTACTACACCTAAATTATATTATTCCATATTTATTGCTAAAATCCTACAAAAGATACAAGAAAAAATTTTTCTTTTAATTTTATAAATTTTTCTGATAAATTTTTCTTATCTTATCATATATTCATCAAAAATATGATATAATGGTGTAAGATAAAATCAATTTATAGAGAAAGAAGCGATAACATGGAATTAAGACAACTCGAATATTTCCAAATGGCTAGCCGACTGCGAAATATTACCCGGGCTGCAGAAAGGCTGCGCGTTTCCCAGCCTAATATTACCGTTGCTATAAAAAAACTCGAAGCCGAACTAGGTATCCAGCTGTTTGATCGCAGCCAAAAGCAGCTATCTCTTACGCCAGAAGGCGCCGTATTCCTTAATCGGGTTGAGCTGGCACTGCGCAACATCCAAGATGCAGTCCTTGAAGTAAACGACTACAAGCAGCTGCAAAAGGGTACTATAAAAATAGGTATACCGCCTATGATGGGTGCCTATCTCTTTCCGCGTATTTTTTCAAGCTTCCAGCGACGCTATTCCCATCTCGACATTTTCATGCACGAGGAAGGCTCGATGTCGATTCGCGAACAGCTTGAGCGCGACGAGCTAGACTTTGGTATCATCATTATCTCAGGTGCTTCTAACCATTTGCAGCTTCTGCCAATGGCCAAAAGTCAGGTCGTATGCTGTGTACCAGAAAGCAGTCCACTTGCTAATAAAAGCAGCATTTCCCTTGAAGATATTGCCGAAGAAAATATCATCATGCTAAAAGAAGGTTCATTTTTGCGGCAAACCCTCATGACTAAAATGAAAAATGCCAGCATTGAACCAAACATTGTCTTAGAATCCAATCAGGTTGTTACGTTGCGCGGGCTAGTGGCCAGTGGCGTTGGCATCGCGTTCCTTTTGGATATGGTAGTTGAAGATGAACCTGGCGTCAAGGCTATTCCTTTAGCTGAACCAATGTTTGTTGATGTTGGCCTGGCTTGGAAAAAAGATCGTTATATTTCACGCGCAGCTAAATCATTTATTGATTTCTGCAAGGATATTTTAAAGCAACATAAAAATTTAGATATTCCTGCCCTTTAAAATCAGAAAAAATCAACAGCAAAAGACCGTCATCTCAATTCGATGACGGTCTTTTCTGCCTTAGTCAGCATTATTAATTCATAATATTTATGATAATATTATAAAACAATATGTGCTACCACAAAGCCCATGCAGCAGCCAGTCGTTACAATGATAAGACCTGGAATCATGAAGCTGTGGTTAAGAATATATTTTCCGATACGAGTCGTGCCCGAACGGTCAAAACCGATGCAGGCAAGGTCAGATGGATAAGTCGGCAGGAAGAAGTAACCATAGCAAGCCGAAATGAAGGACATGATCATAACTGGATCCATACCTACCTTCAAAGCCAGCGGCATAACAATAGCAATAGCTGCTGCCTGCGAGTTAACCAGTTTAGAGGTAAGGAATGCAAATACTGCATAAGCCCACGGATAAGCCTGAACAGCTACGCCCAACCAATCCTTAAGAATTTTCATGTGATTAGCAAAATAAGTATCAGCCATCCAAGCAACACCATAAACTGATACAAGTGCTACGATACCAGAACGGAATACCTGACTGTTGCTAACATCTTTAGCCTTGATTTTGCAAACAAAGAGGATAACAGCTGCTACCGTGAGCATAACCATCTGAATGATAGTCGTCATCGAAACAGCCTTCATAACACCTTTGGCATCCGGGAAATGCGGTAACAGCGATGGCGCATTGCCGAGGAAAGCAATGATAAAGATACCGATGAAGAAAATATACATCGAATGATAATATGATTTCGGCAATTCTTTGTTCATGAGCGATTCGCCTTCGCCATAAACATACTCGCGGTTTTCCGGATCTTTGATGAATTCCTGGAAACGCTCATCCTTATCAAGATCCTTACCACGGCGATAAGACCAGATAGCGGCACAGATAACACCAAAGCAAGTAGCTGTCATAGAAACTGCCAATACCTGTAAAACAGTATATTCATAACCAGCAGCAGCCATAAAGCCAACGATTGAAACAACAGCAACAGATACTGGGGAAGCACAGATACCAGCCTGGCAGGCAACCGAGGATACTGCCATCGGACGCTCAGGACGAATTCCCTGTTTAATAGCAATATCATAAATAATCGGATACATCGTATAAACGACATGACCAGTACCGCAAAGTACCGTTAAGAACCAAGTCGTAAGCGGTGCATAAATCGTAACCCGTTTCGGGTTGCTGCGAAGGAATTTCTCCGCATATTTAAGCATAACTGTCAAACCACCGGAAGTTTGCAGAAAACCAGCACAGGTTACGACAGCAAGAATGGTGAGCATAACGCCAATTGGCGGAGTGCCCGGTTTGTAACCAAATACAAACGTAAAAATAGTAAGACCAATACCACTGATAACAGCCAGACCGATACCGCCATGACGGACACCGATAACCAGGCATGCCAGCAGTATAATGAGACCGAGTAACATTTCCATAGTTAATCTCTCCCTTTCCTTATAATTCCTTAAAGCAGTTATGTTTCAAATTGCTTCCCCTTGCTTTTTACTATTCTCTCCCGTTAAAAAAAATCCTGCAAACTGTTTTAATTATTTTTTTATAATTCTTTTTAATGGGATTAAACAGCTTAAGCGCATAACAAACTGCTTTTTCCGCTTGCTATTATACAACATAATGCTTTCATAAGTAAATACTATTAATAATGATTTTTATAAATAATTAATTGCATTTATGTTAAATTAACATTGGTTTATTGTTTTTTATTCATTATGCATTGTATAACTGCTGGTTATGCCATTCGCAGATATTTTTTTTATTTACTTTGAACATGCATAGTATTATGTTATAATATGATAAAAATGTCATAGTGAGAATAGTTATAAAGGAGACGATAAATTTATGGCAACTATTAATGATAACTACTTGAAACTTCCAGGGAGTTACCTGTTTGCAGAAATCGCCCGCCGGGTAGCTGCCTTCAAAGAATCTCATCCGGAAGCTGATATTATCCGCCTTGGTATTGGCGATGTTACTCAGCCGCTTCCCGCAGCCTGCATCGAAGCCATGCACAAAGCCGTTGATGAAATGGCTCATGCTGAAACTTTCCGCGGTTACGGTCCGGAGCAGGGATATTCCTTCCTGACTGAGGCTATCATTGAAAACAATTACACCAACCGCGGCATTCAGATTGATAGTGATGAAATTTTTGTCAGCGACGGTTCCAAGAGTGACTGCGGTAACATTCAGGAAATCTTTGGCACTGACAACAAAGTTGCTATCACCGATCCTGTCTATCCAGTATACCTTGATACCAATGTAATGGCAGGACGTACCGGCACGCTCAAAAAAGATGGTCATTTTGAAGGCGTAACCTACCTTCCTTGTGACGCTAGCAATAATTTTGCGCCGGCACTGCCTAAAGAGCATGTTGATATGATTTATCTTTGCTGCCCGAACAATCCGACTGGCACAACCCTTTCCCGCGAGGAATTAAAAAAATGGGTTGATTATGCTAAAGCCAATGATTCGGTCATTCTCTTTGACGCAGCCTATGCCGCTTATATTACAGAAGAAGCTGTTCCCCGTTCCATCTACGAAATTGAGGGCGCTAAGGATGTCGCTATCGAATTCCGTTCCTTCTCCAAAACGGCTGGTTTTACTGGTACTCGTTGCGGTTATACTATCATTCCAAAAACGGTTAAAGGCAAAGCTGCTGATGGCACAATCGTTGAATTTAACAAACTTTGGAATCGCCGCCATACCACCAAATTCAATGGCACAGCTTACATTGTTCAGCGCGGTGCCGCTGCTATTTACAGCGAAGAAGGTCAAAAACAGGTCAAAGAAACTATTGCTTATTACATGGAAAATGCCCGCATAATCCGTGAAGGTCTAAAGGCTGCTGGTATCACGGCTTATGGCGGTGTTAACGCTCCTTACATTTGGCTTAAGACCCCGAATGATATGCCATCATGGGATTTCTTTGATAAGCTCTTAAGCGAAGTAAATATCGTTGGCACCCCAGGAGCTGGCTTTGGTCCTTGCGGCGAAGGTTACTTCCGTCTTACCTCGTTTGGTGATCGGGAAAATACGCTCCGTGCTGTAGAACGCATCAAAAACAAATTACACTTCTGATAGTAAAACTTAAAATAACGGAATCTGTAAATTAATGCAGATTCCGTTATTTTATTCAGCAAAAAACTCTCGCTAAAATTACTGCGAGAGTTTTTTGCTATATTATTTAATTATTCGCGACCAAGACGATCCTTTAAGATAACATCATGCGAACCGCCTTCAACGATACTCGTAGCTGATACCCGCGTAAGCTTAGCTTTATCACGGAATTCAGGTAAAGTAAGCGCACCGCAGTTGCACATCGTGCTGCGAATTTTAGCCAGCGTCGTCTGAACGTTGTCTTTTAGCGGACCAGCATAAGGTACATAGGAATCAACGCCTTCTTCAAACGAAAGCTTGCGCGCACCGCCCAAATCATAGCGCTGCCAATTGCGGGCACGGTTAGAACCTTCGCCCCAATACTCTTTGTAGTAGGTACCATTTACCTTTACTTTATCCGTCGGGCTCTCATCAAAACGGGAGAAGTAACGGCCAAGCATCAAGAAATCAGCACCCATAGCAAGAGCTAACGTCATATGATAATCATGAACGATACCACCATCGGAGCAAACTGGAATATAAACACCCGTTTCTTCGTAGTATTTATCACGCTCACGGCAAACATCTATAAGTGCCGTAGCCTGACCACGACCGATACCCTTGGTTTCACGGGTAATGCAGATAGAACCGCCGCCGATACCAACTTTAATGAAATCAGCACCAGCCTCCGCTAAGAAGCGGAACCCTTCTGCGTCAACGACATTACCAGCACCAACTTTGACATCTTCGCCAAAGTTTTTATGGATATACTTTAGCGTAATCCGCTGCCACTCAGAAAAACCTTCGGAAGAATCAATGCAGAGTACATCAGCACCAGCTTTTAAGAGCGCCGGTACCCTTTCAGCATAATCGCGGGTATTGATACCAGCACCAACGATATAACGCTTGTTCTGATCGATTAATTCCAGCTCATGCTCTTTGTTATCAGTATAATCCTTGCGGAATACCATATAGCGGAGATGCTGGTTTTTATCTACGATCGGCAGCATATTGAGCTTATTCTCCCAAATAAGGTCATTAGCCTGATTTATCGTCGTAACTTCCTCAGCTTTAGCATAAACCAGCTTCTCAAACGGCGTCATAAAATCTTTAGCCTGAGTATCAAGCGACATGCGCGAAACCCGATAATCACGGCTAGTAACAATACCTAACAGTTTGCCATCAGGCGTACCATCAGCAGTAACGGCCATCGTCGAATGACTGGTCTTTTGCAGCAAATCAAGAATTTCACCTAAAGTCGTACTCGGCTTAATATTAGAATCACTGCTGACAAAACCAGATTTATAATTTTTTACGCGGGCAACCATCGCAGCTTCGGCTTCAATCGACTGCGAACCATAAATGAAGGATACGCCGCCCTCCTGAGCCAGCGCAATAGCCATCTTATCATTAGAAACCGCCTGCATAATAGCCGACGTCATTGGAATATTCATGGCAAGCTTTGGCTGCTCACCTTTTTTGAATTTTACCAAAGGTGTTTTAAGTGATACATTATTTGGGATACATTTATCCGAGGAATATCCCGGAACAAGTAAATATTCGCCAAAAGTGTGTGATGGTTCTTCAAAATAGAATGCCAACGTAACCCCTTCTTTCTTAGATCTTTTAACATTAACATAAAGCTTTTACACTATTCCCGTGTATATTGTTTTATATCTTAATATAAGGATAAAGCTCTGTCAATCATAAATTTAAAATTTTGGTTTACACTGTTACACTAAAGTGTCATTTACAGTCTGTTTTTAAAATCAGCATAGCAAAAATGACGTACTAACTGCCAGCTGTGATCAGCATGGGCGGCAATAATATCTGGCAAGGCCATCCCGTTAAAAGTATTATTTTTAACCATAGTATAAATTGCCATATCGCCAAATACCACTCGGCTGCCTTCCTGCAATGGCTCAGCAAATGAATAGGTGCCAATAGTATCACCAGCCAGACAGGTTGGACCAGCCAAAGTATACGTATACGCTTTTTCATCAGGCTCACCTGCGCCTATTACTGGCGGTCTATACGGCATTTCAATAACATCTGGCATATGACAAGCTGCTGATGTATCTAAAATAGCAATTTTATTGGTTTCCTGTATTTCAAGTACCGTTGCCACTAAAAAACCAGCATTCAGCGCCACTGCCTCCCCGGGTTCCAAATAAACCTTTAAATCATATTTATCCTGCATTCTAGCAATGCAGCGTTTTAAAAGCTCAATATCATAGCCAGCTTTGGTTATATGATGCCCGCCGCCAAAATTAATCCATTTCATTTGCGGTAAGATACTTCCAAAACGCTTCTCTACTGCCGCTAGTGTTATTGCCAGCGCATCAGCTCCTTGCTCACAAAGCGTATGAAAATGCAGGCCCTCCAAGCCCGTAAGCTTCTCATCGCTGATATCTTTTTGCTTAACTCCCATGCGCGAGCCTTCAGCGCAGGGATCATAAATGGCATGCTCCTGCGTTGAACACTCAGGATTTACCCTAAGACCACAGGATACGCCTTTAGCTATTGCCTGCGGACCAAATTTTTGCCACTGTTTCAAAGAATTAAATACAATGTGATCGCAAATATCCGTAAGCTCAGCGAACTCGCTCTCCTTATAGGCTGGTGAAAACACATGGTTTTCTTTGCCCATTTCTTCATGCCCAAGTCTAGCTTCATAAAACCCGCTAGCAGTCGTTCCTGCTAAATAATTACCAATGAGCGGATAATAATGATACATCGAAAAACATTTTTGCGCTAAAAGCACTTTCGCTCCGGTAGAACTTTGCAGCTCTTGCAATATTTTCAGGTTTTTTGTAAGCAAGCTGTCAGCTACTACATAAGCAGGTGTCGGCACCTCCAGCCACTCTGGCTGCATCAAGCTTTCCATCAGTCAACCAGCTCCGGATTATGGCTTTCCTGCCAAGGCAGTCCCCATTTATTCAAGGCCTCCATGAATGGATCGGGATCGAATTCTTCGATGTTATAAACGCCTGGTTTGTTCCATGTACCATTCATAACCAGCATTGCACCAATCATAGCTGGCACCCCAGTAGTATAGGATATAGCCTGTGAACCAACTTCTTTATAACATTCCTGATGATCACAAACATTGTACAGATAATACGTCTTATCCTTGCCATCCTTCTTGCCTCTAAAGATGCAGCCGATATTAGTCTTGCCTTTAGTCCGTGGACCAAGGCTCGCTGGATCTGGCAGCACTGCCTTTAAAAATTGCAAAGGAACAATCTTTTTGCCTTCAAATTCAATCGGTTCAATCGAAGTCATGCCGACATTTTCCAAGCATTTAAGGTGCGTAAGGTAACTTTGACCAAAAGTCATAAAAAAGCGGATGCGCTTGATGCCAGGAATATTTATTCCTAAGCTCTCAAGTTCCTCATGATGTAATAAATACATATCCTTAGGTCCAATTTCCGGGAAATTATAGACCCTTTTTATTTCCATTGGTTCCGTTTCAACCCATTGACCATTTTCCCAATAGCTGCCTTTAGCCGAAACCTCTCTGATATTTATCTCCGGATTGAAATTAGTAGCGAAGGGATAACCATGATCACCAGCATTGCAATCCAAAATATCAATATAGTTTATTTCATCAAATTCATGCTTTAAAGCATAAGCACTAAATACGCCAGTTACTCCCGGATCAAAGCCTGAGCCAAGGAGTGCCGTTATGCCAGCTTCGGCGAATTTTTCCCGATAAGCCCACTGCCATTTGTACTCAAATTTGGCTGTATCTTCGGGTTCATAATTAGCTGTATCCACATAATTTGTCTTAGTCGCCAGGCAAGCATCCATGATATGTAAATCCTGATACGGAAGTGCTAAGTTAAGCACCACCTCTGGTTTAAAATCATTGATTAAAGCGATAAGTTCATCAACATTATCCGCATCAACCTGCGCCGTATGAATCTTGGTTTTAGTCTTGCCGGATAGTTCTTCCTTCAATTTGTCACATTTGCTTTTAGTGCGCGAAGCAATCATAATTTCATCAAATACAGCTGAATTCTGACAGCATTTATGAATAGCAACACCAGCAACACCGCCACAACCAATAATTAACGCTTTTCCCATAATAATGACCTCCTAACATCGTCATTTATAAGTTAATACAATTAAACCTCTGCTGGCTTGATAAACGGTTTTTCAAGACTCAGCAGCATCTCCCGCAAAAGCTTCAGGGCTACCGCCGTGGAAGCCCCACTTGCATCTAATGGCGGTGACAGCTCTACCATATCACAGCCAACCACATTGCAGCCAGCCGTAACCTCAATTATGGCTTGCAAGAGCTCATTAAAACTTACCCCGCCCGCCTCCGGCGTTCCCGTTCCCGGAAAGACCGCTGGATCTAAAACATCTAAATCAATCGTAAAATATACTGGTTTGCCTTTAAAACGCTTGATAACTTCACTCAAACCAGCAAGATTAAATTTATGAATATCGGTATGCTGCTTGGACCAATACCATTCTGAACGCTCACCGCTTCTAATGCCAAACTGAGCTATTTTATTATCGCCAACCAAATCCCAGATTCGACGAATAACCGTTGCATGCGATAAATGATTGCCTAAATAATCATCACGCAAATCGGTATGCGCATCAAAATGAATAATATGCAAATCCGGATATTTTTCAAAAACGGCTTTAACGGCTGGCAAAGTAACTAAATGCTCACCACCAATCAAAAATGGCAGCTTATTATCAGTAATTACACTTTTAGCATATTCATAAATATCATTTAAGGCATGCTTAGTATCACCAAAACAAAGCTCCAAATCGCCGCCATCAAAGACAGCACAATCCTCTAAATCCAAATCCTGATAAGGGCTGTACGTTTCAAGACCATAGGATTCCGACCGCATTACCTTGCTGGCAAAGCGAGTCCCCGGACGGTAACTCGTAGTCGAATCAAAGGGGGCGCCGTAGAGTATAATACGGCTATCACTGTATTCACCCTCACAGCCTAAAAATGTTTCAACATTACGTTTGCGGTTCAACATCTTTTAACATTTCCTCCACATAATTTGGCAAGGCAAAAGCGCCTGCATGCAGCTGAGTATTATAATAACGGGTTTTTAAACCTATAGCATTCCACTTAACGAAATCAGCATCTTTTACTGGATGATGCTTTTTAGAAGCAAAGCCAAACAGCCAATGACCGGATGGATAAGTCGGTATATGCACCTGATAAACCTTGCTTATCGGAAATGAATCCACTATCCGCTTATGCGCCCGCTGCATAGCATAGGCATCCTGTTCATAAAATGGACTTTCATGCTGATTTACCATTATGCCATCAGCATTTAAAGCTTTATAGCAATTGCCATAAAACTCCTTGGTAAAAAGCCCTTCGCCGGGACCAAACGGATCCGTAGAATCAACGATTATTAAATCATACTTGCCTTCGTGGTGACGCACATATTTAAGCCCATCTTCATAATGGATTTTCACACGGGACTCAGCTATGCAGCCTGCTGTCTGCGGCAAATAACGCCTGCATACTTCTACTACCAGCTCATCTATTTCCACCAAATCAATATGACGGATAGTTGGATAGCGCAAAAGCTCCCGCACGGTACCGCCATCGCCGCCGCCAATAACCAAAACATCCTGTATTTTAGGATTAACACACATTGGTACGTGAGTAATCATTTCATGATAAATAAACTCATCTTTTTCCGTGAGCATCATATAGCCATCTAAAGTCAAAAATCGACCAAATTCACGTGAATCAAAAATATCAATGCGTTGAAACTCACTTTTACCCGAATAAAGCTGTCTGTCTACCTTTATGGAAAAATTAACATTCGGCGTATGTTTTTCCGTAAACCATAGTTCCATAATATTATCCTTTCATAACGTTAAGCCGCTTGAGTTCCATATCCTCAGTTCCTGTCATCTGACAGCCTTTTTTCTTAGCATACTTGATATAAGCTAGTATATCATCCGTAATTAGTTCACCCGGAGCTAATATCGGAATACCTGGCGGATAACACATGACAAATTCACTGCATACCCTGCCAACGGTTTCAGCTAACGGCAAAGATTCCTTTTCAGCATAAAAGGCTTCCTGTGGTCCATGAATAACCTTAGGCTCTATATACTCTGCTTTTAACATTTTCGCCGTATCCTTACGATAGTTGCGCCTTATTTCCGCCAGGGCTGCGACCAGGCGTTCAATATCCTTTAAGCGATCGCCAACTGATACATACGCCAGCAAATTGGCGATATCACCAAATTCGGTTTGAATATCATATTCATCACGCAATATATCATAAACCTCAATACCAGCCAGACCTACAGGGCGAGTAAATATTGCCAGCTTAGTCACATCAAAATCATAAACCGAATCGCCATTTATTAGTTCCCGGCTATAAGCATAATAATCACCAATAGTGTTGATTTCATCACGGGCATATTCAACCATATTTATAACCTTATCAAATATTTCCTGTCCCCTAAGGGCAAGATTGCGCCGGCTTATATCAAGACTTGATAACAGGAGATATGACCCGCTCGTTGTCTGCGTGATATTGATAATTTGGTGCACATAACCAGCATTTACTCCAGGACCGCATAAAAGTATCGAACTTTGGGTAAGCGAGCCGCCCGATTTATGCATACTTACTGCCGCCATATCCGCACCAGCATCCATACCCGCTAATGGCAGCTTATCATTAAAATATAAATGCGTACCATGAGCCTCGTCCACTAAAAGCAGCATATTATGCGCATGAGCCAGCTCTGTTATGGCTTTTAAATTTGAGCAGATACCATAATACGTAGGATTATTTACCAGCACCGCTTTAGCATCAGGATTCTTCTTTATAGCCTCAGCAACATCATCTAAGCTCATGCCTAACGAAATACCTAAGTTATTATCCATCTGCGGATTTATATAGACTGGTATCGCCCCGCAAAGTATCAGCGCATTGATAGCACTGCGGTGTACATTGCGCGGCATAATTATTTTATCGCCACGCCCAACAGCCGATAATACCATAGCCTGTACGGCTGACGTAGTACCGCCAACCATAAAGAACGCATGAGCTGCTCGAAAAGCCTCAGCCGCTAGCATTTCAGCATCTTTAATAACCGATACGGGATGGCAAAGATTATCCAGCATTTTCATTGAATTAACATCTACATCTAAACAATTCTCGCCTAAAAATTCCCTTAATTCAGTATTTCCCCGTCCGCGTTTATGTCCGGGAACATCAAACGGAACTAATCTAGCCCGCTTCATTTTTTTTAGCGCTTCCATAATAGGCGCTCTGTCCTGCGTTAGATACATTCCACTTTCCTTCCAGCAAAAATGTCAATATATATTCTTGCCACTAAATATTTCCAGCATTTCCCGCCGCAAATTGGTACTTATTTCCAATCGTTCCTGCAAAGGAATTTCATAAATATCCTGATTAAACAAGTAATTTTGCAATTGCGGCTCCTTTATCAGCATCTTGGTATGATATAGATTTGCTTGATAAACATTAACATCCACCGCATCATAGCGATCCAATGTTTTTTCATCAATATATTCCTGAATTGATATCATATTGGAATCACGAAAGAGTTTGCGCCCATGTACATCACGAGTAAACCCGCGCACGCGATAATCCATAGTAATAATATCCGAATCAAACTGGCTTATCATATAATCTAGCGTTTTTAAAGGTGTGATTTCACCACACGTAGCCACATCAATATCTACCCGAAAAGTTGCTATACAATTTTCAGGATGAAATTCAGGATACGTATGTACCGTTACATGGCTTTTATCCAAATGCGCCAAAATAGTATCGCCTAAAATAGCCGACTCCACTGGCGTTTTTAAACCGGAATCATTGCTTTCAGCTATCAGCATCGTTACGCTGGCACCTTGCGGGTCATAATCCTGCTTGGCTATATTTAATATCCTTGCTCCTATCATCGTCGTAACCTGTGATAAAATCTTAGTAAGACGCTCCGAATTATATTGTTCATCGATATATTTTATATAATCCTGCTGCTCACGCGATGTTTTAGCATAGCAAATATCATAAATATTAAAACTAAGCGATTTAGTTAAATTATTAAACCCGTACAGCTTTAATTCCTTTTCCACTCACTGTATCCTGCCTTTCTGCTCATATTGCTAATTATTATGTTTTATAAACCATTCAGTGATTCCAATTTTATCATGAATTATTCGGGTTAACAATAAATTTTATTTGACTGAAGTAAAAATAATATGCTCTGACCATCATCATGATCAGAGCATATTTCATAATATTACAATCTAGACAAAGCCCGATGCGCAATATCTTTCCGATAGAATGCATCCTTAAAGGAAATTTTATCAACGCCAGCATAAGCTTTAGCTACCGCCGTTTTAATATCTGCTGCCTTAGCTACTACGCCAAGAACCCGACCGCCAGCAGTTACTATTTTGCCATCTTTTTCCGCCGTACCAGCATGGAATACCACCGTATCGCTATTATTAGCTTCAGCCAGTCCCTTAATCTCATAACCTTTAGCATAAGCTTTAGGATAGCCGCCAGAAGCCATAACCACACATACTGCCGCTTCGCTGCTCCATTTAATATCCTGCTCAGCTAAGGTACCATCAGCACAGGCTGTCATGATATCTACTAAATCGCTTTCCAAAAGCGGTAATACTACTTGCGTTTCCGGATCGCCAAAGCGGGCATTAAATTCTACAACTTTTGGACCCTCAGCCGTTATCATCAAGCCAGCATAAAGGCAGCCCTTATAAGTACGTCCTTCAGCCTGCATCGCTTTAATCGTCGGCAAAAGTATCGTATCATAAGCCTTCTTCACCATAGCTTCCGTCATAACCGGCGCTGGTGCATACGTCCCCATACCACCAGTATTTGGTCCCTTGTCACCATCATAAGCCCGTTTGTGATCCTGTGAGCTTATCATCGGACAAATTGTTGTGCCATCAGTAAAGCAAAGCAGCGATGCTTCTTCGCCAGTCATGAATTCTTCGATAACGACCCTGCTGCCAGCATTACCAAATTCCTGATCTTCCATAATATCAGCAACTGCTGCCAAAGCTTCTGCTTCTGTCATCGCTACAATAACGCCCTTGCCAGCAGCCAGCCCATCAGCCTTTATAACAATAGGCGCGCCTTCTTGTTTGATATAAGCTTTAGCTGCGTCAGCATCTGTAAATACTTCATACTTTGCCGTAGGAATATGATATTTTTTCATAAGGCCTTTGGAAAAAGCCTTCGAGCCTTCGATTTCAGCTGCCAGCTTTGTTGGACCAAAAGCCTTTATGCCTGCTGAATTCAATGCATCCACTACACCGTTAGTAAGCGGAACCTCAGGACCTACTACTGCCAAATCAATCTGTTTTTCCTTAGCAAAAGCCACTACCGCAGCATTGTCGGTTATCGCGATGCCACTGACACAGGTTGCAATATCTGCCATGCCAGGATTGCCCGGAATCGCATAAATCTTCGTTGCTTTTGGTGACTTAGCCAGTTTCCAAGCCAGCGTATGTTCACGGCCACCACTGCCAATTACTAATATCTTCATCATTTAACCCCTTATTTTTCCAGCTGCTTGGCTAAATAATCTTTAATCATCGTATCGTAAGCCGCAGTATGTGCAAATGCCTCCTGTGCCAGCGCCATACGAGTTTTATCATCGACACAACCGTTTGCCTTGACCTGCTTAGCAATATCATCATAGCGAGCCGGATTAGTAATGATAGTAACAAATTTGAAATTTTTAGCAGCTGCCCGTACCATAGCTGGTCCGCCAATATCAATATTTTCAATTGCTTCTGCCAGCGTTACATTTGGTTTAGCAATAGTTTCTTTGAACGGATAGAGATTAACTGCTACCAAATCAATCCCCGTGATTTTATGCTCCTGCATTTCTTTTACATGCTCCGGATTATCACGAACCGCTAAAATACCACCATGAATATATGGATTCAAGGTCTTTACCCGACCATCCATAATTTCTGGAAAGCCCGTTACATCACTGACATAAGTTACTGGTATACCTGCTTCTTTGATAGCCTTCATAGTGCCGCCAGTAGACACAATTTCGACGCCAGCTTCATGCAGCTGCCGAGCGAATTCTACGACACCCTCCTTATTGGATACGCTAATAAGTGCACGCTTAATCTGCAATGTAGTTTCCTCCCAAATCAAAATCTGTTTTATTCTAAAATCCTTACCTTGCGACCTTCTATTTTGAGCTTGCCTTCACAAAAAAGCTGAATAGCTTGCGGATAAATAACATGCTCCTTGGCCAATACTCTAGCACCTAAAGTTTCTTCCGTATCATCATCCAGTACCGGAACTGCTGCCTGCAAAATAATTGGTCCCGAATCAGTGCCTTCATCGACAAAATGCACCGTACAGCCACTTACCTTTACGCCATAAGCCAGTACATCACGATGTGCATGTGCCCCCGGAAAGCTCGGCAGCAATGCCGGATGAATATTTAGCAGCCTGCCAGCATATTTACGCACAAAATATGACGTCAATATGCGCATAAAGCCAGCTAATACTACCAGCGTAACCCCAGCTGCTTCCAGCTCATTTACCATTGCTTTTTCAAAGCTTTCTCTATCAGCATACTCTTTGCGGTTAACACATACAGCCTTAATACCAGCCTTTTCCGCTCTAGTAAGCGCATAAGCATCAGCTTTATCAGTAAGCACTACTGCTATTTCAGCGGTTACTTCTTTTCTGGCAATAGCATCAATTATGGATTGCAGGTCCGTGCCCCGTCCGGAGCAAAGCACGCCTAGTTTTTCCATTTTCTCAGCCATTGAATACGCCGCCTTTTATCGTTACCTTATGGTCACCTTTGACTACCTTACCAATCTCATAGACCGTTTCGTTAGCTGCTTGCAAATGAGCCTTTATTTTCTCAGCTTCCTCAGCGCTGGTCATGATAATCATACCAATCCCCATATTAAAGGTACGATACATTTCCTTCCAATCGACGTTGCCCCATTCCTGCAAAAGCTTAAAGATTGTCGGCATCTGCCAAACTGAACTGTCAATTTCTACGGCCATGTTCTCTGGCAAAGCACGCGGAATATTATCATAGAAACCGCCACCGGTAATATGCACCATGCCATGAATATCAAAATTGTTTATAAGTGGCAGACAGGTTTTCGGATAAAGTCTAGTCGGTGTTAAAAGTTCTTCGCCAATAGTTTTGCCAAGTTCAGCTATGTATTCATCGCCTTTAAAGCCTTTGTGATCAAATACAATCTTGCGTACTAGCGAATACCCGTTAGAATGAACCCCTGATGACGGCAAACCGAGGAGAACATCGCCCTCCTTCACTCTGTCACTGGTTATAAGCTGCGATTTTTCTGCTACCCCTACAGCAAAACCAGCAATATCATACTCGCCTACTGGATAAAAGCCGCTCATCTCAGCCGTTTCACCGCCGATAAGCGCACAGCCTGATTCTTTGCAGGCATTAGCTACGCCTTTGACGACCGACGCTACCTGCTCTGGATCCAGCTTGCCTACAGCTAAATAATCAAGGAAAAATAGTGGTTCCGCCCCCTGGACCAGGATATCATTGACACACATTGCTACTGCATCCTGACCAATCGTATCATGCTTGTCAAGCATAAATGCTAACCGCAGTTTAGTACCAACACCATCAGTACCTGATACCAGCACCGGCTCTTTATATTTGCCAGAATTCAAGGCAAAAAGACCGCCAAAGCCGCCCAAATCACCTAATACTTCAGGGCGATAAGTAGCTTTTACACTGTCTTTTATCAGCTTAACCGAACGGTTGCCGGCATCAATATCAACACCGGAATCTTTATAAGTTAATTGTTCTGCCATGTTATACCTTCCTTATTCCTCTGACTTTTTACGTTGTTCAAATACATATTTGCTGTCACCAGCTGGTTTAGCACCATCAGCTACCGGATAAGAGCTGTTAAAACAAGCATAGCACATATCATCTGCATTAATATGTGGCACGCACTGTTTCAGCCCTTCAATCGACAAGAAATGCAGCGAATCAGCTCCGATATACTCGCGAATCTCTTCCACACTTTTGGTTGCCGCAATCAATTCCTTGCGCACACTGGTATCAATGCCATAGAAACACGGATAACCGATTGGCGGACTGCTGATGCACATGTGCACCTCCGTTGCACCAGCGTTGCGCAGCATCTTTACTATTTTGCCGCTGGTCGTACCACGAACGATAGAATCATCGACCATGATAACCGATTTGCCTTTAACCACCGAAGCTATTGCATTTAATTTCAGTTTAACGGCTGTATCACGCTTCTTTTGCGTCGGCTGAATAAAAGTACGACCGATATAGCGGTTTTTAATTAAGCCCTCAACAAAAGGAATACCGGATTCATAAGCATAACCTGTTGCCGCCGTAGTCCCTGAATCTGGAACAGAAATGACAATATCGCCTTTAAATTTGGCTTCGCGAGCAAGAACTCTGCCCATCATAAAGCGGGCATCATGAACACTTTGACCATCAATAACCGAATCTGGACGAGCAAAATAAATGTATTCAAAAATGCAGCCAGCTTTTTTCTCATCCGTAGCGAAAGGATAAGATTTTATCCCTTCATCGTCAATTACCACCATTTCGCCTGGTAAAATATCACGGACAAATTCAGCCCCTACTACATCAAGACCACAGGTTTCTGAGGATATGATATAGCTGCCTTCCTCCGTTTTACCAATGCAAAGTGGCCGGAATCCCTGCGGATCACGGGCACCAATCAGCTTATTTTCCGTCATCAGGGTAAGGCAATAAGCACCTTTTATTTTTTTGAGGCTTTCAACCACCTTATCTTCAATTTTTTCCTGACGGGATCTAGCAATAAGGTTAACAAATACTTCTGAATCAATCGATGTCTGGAAAATAGTTCCCTGCTGCTCTAATTCATGACGAATTTCAGCAGCATTGGTAAGATTACCATTATGCGCCAGCGCAATCTTGCCTCCAGCATAATTTACCATCAGCGGCTGCGTATTGCACAAAAGGCTTGAGCCAGTCGTTGAATAACGCACATGACCGATGGCAATGCACTGATTATCCATATGCGGAACCTGATGTCTAAAGACTTCGTTTACCAGTCCCATGCCTCTTGATACTTCCATCCAGGCACCATCAGTTATCGCAATACCAGCACTTTCCTGTCCACGATGCTGCAAAGCATACAGTCCGAGGTAAGTCATTCCTGATACATCTTCCGTATGTGAGTAAACGCCGTAAACGCCGCACTCTTCTTTCCATTTTGGTTCTAAGTTATAGCCATTTTCGTACATGGTTATTTGCTTCTCTCTTTTCCTCTTTATTCATTTTTACTATATTAGGGCAAATGACCGGTCAATCTCTTGACCGGTCAAAACCGGCTGCGCTCAATCAAAGCTGAGCTGCAACCCGAGCTGCTTTTTTCTCGACTTCTTTTACCATATTGCTGCGGTATTCCTGTAACTTTTCAGCAACAGCCTTATCAGCAACCGCAAAAATTTCTACAGCAAAGATAGCCGCATTCTTAGCCCCGTTAACGGCCATCGTCGCTACCGGTATCCCTGACGGCATCTGAACCGTACTCAAGAGCGCATCCATACCATTTAACGGTGTGGCATTAATTGGTACCCCGATAACTGGAAGCGTCGTATAACTAGCAACCACACCGCCAAGATGTGCTGCTGCTCCAGCAGCCACAATAAAAGCACCAACTTCTTTTTCAGGCGCACTCGTTACGAAATCACGTACTCTAGCTGGTGTCCGGTGAGCCGATGCCACCTCTACTACCGACTCAATACCGAACTGCTTTAAAAGCTCTACGGCCGGTTTTAATATTGGCCAGTCAGAATCACTACCCATGAGAATTGCAACTTTCATCTGTGAGGCTCTCCTTTCTTACACCAAAGTTTTATTTAAATTCTTTACCTGTCAGCAATTCATAAGCTTCTTTGTATTTAGCAATAGTCTTATCAATTACATCCTGCGGCAAATTATAATCACTATCCGGATTTTCCTTCAGCCAGTTGCGAACAAACTGCTTGTCATAAGCAGGCTGCGATTTACCAGCTTCGTAACCTTCCAGCGGCCAGAAACGAGAGCTGTCCGGCGTCAAAACCTCATCGCCTAAAACAATATCGCCATTTTCATCAACACCAAATTCAAATTTAGTATCAGCAATGATAATACCGCGTTTTAAAGCATAATCAGCACATTTTTTATAAATAGCCAGCGTATAATCGCGAATTTTTTCCGCATATTCCTTGCCTTTTCCCGGGAAAGTCTTGTCAATGAAAGCTGCGCCCTCTTCAAGCGAAACATTTTCATCATGGTCACCGAGCTCAGCTTTGGTGCTTGGCGTAAATATAGGCTTTGGCAGTTTTTCCGATTCCTTCAAGCCTGCCGGCAGCTTGATACCGCAAACCGTGCCATCCTGCTGATAGCTTTCCCAGCCGCTGCCCGTGATATAGCCGCGGACAATGCATTCCATCGGTATCATTTTCAGCTTTTTGCATTTCATGCTGTTGCCTAAAAATTGTTCCTGCTGGAAAAACTCCGGCATATCCTTATTGTCTACCGATATCATGTGATTTGGCATAATATCTTTCGTCAGATCAAACCAGAAGCGGGACATCTGCGTCAGAATAGCACCTTTTTTCGTGATCTTATTCTTTAAAATGTGGTCAAACGCGGAAATGCGGTCGGTTGCAACCATAATAATGCTATCGCCAGCATCATAAACTTCGCGAACTTTACCGGATTTAAATGGTTTGTACGTCTTCATGGTTCTTATCGTCTCCCATACAGCAATAATGATTAAATCTACTCTTCCATCATAGCGATATTTTTTTTCCCTGTCAATAAAAAACGGGACACGTGTCCTTGAAATAATAAATATGACAAAATATGTAAAAATAATAGGGGATTTCTGCATAAAATACTAACAGAATCCCCCTAATTTTTATTTTATTGAGCTATTTTTAGACATTTTACTTTCTAAAGACTTTGGCTTACGCTCTTTGGCTACAGCCAGCATCAATTTCAAGCGATTTAACTGATTGACTTCAGAAGAACCTGCATCACAGTCAATAGCAGTTATATTTGCCCCTTTATAAGCACTGTGCAATTCATGCAGCACGCCCTTGCCGGTTATATGGTTAGGCAAGCACCCGAAGGGCTGCAGACAAACCACATTAGGCACCCCTTCTTCAATTAATTTTACCATTTCACCAGTTAAGAACCAGCCTTCACCAGCCATATTACCAAGGCTGACATGACGCTTAGCCAGCCGTGCCGTATCATAAATCGAATACGGCGGACGGAAATGCCGGCTAGCCCTTAAGGCTTTGCGCATCGGCTGACGATAAAATTCAATAACCTTTATAAACAGCTTGCCAAAGAATTGTTCTTTGTACGACCCCGCCAAAATCTGATGCTTGGCAATCGGATCATAAGCTGAGTAAAGGAAGAAATCGACAAAATCCGGCATTACTACTTCAGCACCTTCATCCATCAGCACTTTTTCAATATGATTGTTAGCTACCGGATGATACTTGACCAAAATTTCACCCACGATACCTACCTTGGGCTTCCAAAGATCTTCATGTATCGGCAAATTATCAAAATCATGTACCATTTGGTGAATATTCTTTTTGAATTTAAAATAACTGCCAGCAGTTATTTCTGCTTTAGCTCGCGATAACCATTTGTTAAACAAGGTCTTCACCGAGCCCTGCGTAATCTCATAAGGCATCATTCGATTGCGCACATTCATCAATGTGTCACCATAGATAGCTGCCTTTATCGCATCTATAAGCATATTGCGATCGAGTTTAAAAGCATCCGTTTCATCGGCCAGGCCATGTACCGCAAAAACTGGCACCTGACCAAAGCCAGCATATTTTAACGCCTGCCTGAGTACACTCATATAATTGGTAGCCCTGCAAGCTCCACAAGTCTGAAAAAGCATTATGCTTGTATGATAAGGATCGCAAAGTCCTTGCTTTAACGCCGTTATCAGCTGACCAATTACGACAATAGCCGGATAGCACATATCATTATTGACATATCTGAGACCTGTATCAATGGCTTCCTTATCCGGCATTGGCGGAATTACTACATTGTAGCCATATTTACGTAAAGCCGTTTTAAATAAATCAAAATGAATTGGTGCCATCTGCGGAGCTAATATCGTATGCGTAGCTTTGCAATCAGCCGTAAAATGCGGTCTTTCAATGACACTGCACTCCTGATATGGCAAAGGCTTACGTCTAGCCAGTGCTGCCATCAGTGAACGCAGCCGGATACGAGCCGCACCTAAATTAGATACTTCATCAAGCTTTATCATCGTATAAACGCGCTGATGTTTTTCTAATATTTCCTTGACCTGTCCGGTTGTGAGCGCATCAAGACCGCAGCCAAATGAGCTGAACTGAATAAGCGTAAGATTGGGATGCTCAGATACAAATTGCGCCGCATGATAAAGCCTTGCATGATAACTCCATTGATTAACAATACTAAGCTTAGCAGCCTTTACTGGCAAATTATAAATCGCATCCTCTGACAAAACTGGCAGCTTATACGATTGAATCATTTCCGGTATACCATGATTTATCTCAGGATCAATGTGATAGGGACGTCCCGCTAAAACTATCGCCTGCTCGCCTGTTTTTTCGATACGTTCCAGTATTTGTTTACCAAAATTACGTACATCTTCCCGATAACGGGCAATTTCAGCATAAGCTGCTTCAACGGCATTAACAATTTCCTGCTTGGAAATTGCTTCCTTTTGCCCCATCTCTTCATACAAACGCTCTATTAACCTTTTTTTGTCATTTATTGGCAAAAATGGCTGAATAAAATCAATATTTTTGTCACGCAAAACGTCCATATTGCCACGAATATTTTCGGCATACGATGCTACGATTGGACAATTAAAATGATTATCTGATTTATTTACGTCATCTTCCATATTATATGGCGCGCAAGGATAAAATATTTTAGTAAGACCTTTTTCGACTAAATCCATGATATGCCCATGTGCCAGCTTAGCCGGATAACATAAGGAATCAGACGGTACTGTTGCCATCCCCTTGTAATACATCTTAGCACTTGATTTACCAGATAATACCACCTGATAACCTAAAAATGACAGGAATGTAAACCAAAATGGATAATCCTCATACATATTGAGCACCCGTGGAATTCCTATCATGCCACGGGTGGGATGATTAAGCGGCTTATAATATTTAAAAAGCCGTTCATATTTGTATTGATAAATATTTGGCGTTTCAGCATTAGTCACTTTCTTGCCGCCCACGCCTCGTTCACAACGATTGCCAGTAAAATACTTACCACCATCCGGGAATTTTTGCATCGTAATCAGGCATTTATTGCCACAACCGTTACAACGATAGGAACTAGTGGTTACGGCAAATTTTTTAAGCTCTGCCGCCGATAATATTGACGATTTTTCCGTACCGCTCTCCATAGCGAGAATTGCCGCGCCATAAGCTCCCATAAGTCCGGCAATATCCGGTCTTACGACATCTTTATGCAACAGTTTTTCCATACAGCGCAAAACAGCATCATTGTAGAAGGTTCCCCCCTGTACCACGATATGATCGCCTAAATCACGCACATCTTTTAATTGCATTACCTTAAACAGCGCATTTTTTATAACCGAAAAAGCAATGCCTGCCGAAATATCCGCGACTGCTGCGCCTTCCTTTTGCGCCTGTTTTACCTTGGAATTCATAAATACCGTGCAACGCGTACCCAAATCCACCGGTGCCTGCGAAGAAACTGCTTTTTGCGCAAATTCTGCCGCTGTCAGATGCAAGCCCTCCGCAAAATTTTGAATAAACGAACCGCAGCCAGCCGAGCAGGCTTCATTAAGCGTTATATTGCCAATAGTGCCGCCTTTAACAAAGAAGCACTTCATATCCTGACCGCCAATATCTAAAACGAAAGTTACCTCAGGACAAAATTCCTGTGCCGCCCTAAGGTGTGCAAATGTCTCTACTTCACCACCATCAGCATGAATAGCCGCTTTGACAATAGCTTCGCCATAACCGGTAGTCATAGTTCCTGCTATAAAAGCATTCTCAGGCATCGCCTGATAAAGCGACTTTATTTCGCCTACGACCGTCTTTAAAGGTGAGCCCTGATTGCTGCCATAGGATGTATAAAGGACTTCCTTATCCTTGCCCATGGCAACAATTTTCGTAGTCGTCGAACCAGCGTCGATACCGACATACACTGGACCTGAATAATTGGTAAAATCACCTCGTTTTACCTTATCTTTTTCATGCCGCTTTTTGAATTCTTCATAGTCAGCCGGATTTTCAAACAAAGTAAAATCAGCCTGCCGCGTTTCACTAGCGGCTGCTTCCTTGGCTCTTTCAATACTTTCAGCTAATCTGGCAACATCAATAACTTCAGCTTCCTCGGCCAAAGCTGCTCCCATAGCAACAAAATAGTTGCCGTAAGCTACGTCAACTACGTGCTCAGCATCGAGCTTCAAGGTCGCTATAAAACGCTTACGCAGTTCTGGCAAAAAGTGCAATGGTCCGCCTAAGAATGCTACATTACCACTAATCGGCCGTCCTTGCGCCAGATTGCCGATAGTCTGATTTACTACCGCTTGAAAAATTGATAACGCAATATCTGCTTTTTGCGCGCCGTCATTCATCAGCGCTTGGATATCAGTTTTAGCAAAGACACCACAGCGGGAAGCTATCGTATATATCTGCTTGCCTTTAGCTGCCAGCTCATTTAAGCCTGGTGCATCAGTTGATAACAGCGATGCCATATGATCGATAAATGAACCAGTACCGCCAGCGCAAACCCCATTCATCCGCTGCTCGGGAGCATCACCAAAATAAGTTATTTTGGCATCCTCACCACCGAGTTCAACTACGGTATCGGTCTTAGGTATCAGCTCCTTAACCGCCGTCGCACAAGCAATTACTTCCTGTACAAAAGGAAGTCCTATTCGCTGCGCAATCCCCATACCAGCTGAACCAGTCAGCGCAAATGAAAACTTCTGATCACCAACGATAGCTTTTAAATGTGTCAGATTTTCTTGCAATGCATTGCCAATTTCAGAAAAATGTCTGGCATAATTTTTATAAAGAATTTTCTTTTCATGATCAAGAACTACTAATTTTATAGTTGTTGATCCAACATCTATGCCTACATTTAAAATGGATTTCATATTTTCACCACCCAAAAATGCATACCAATTAAGACCCTATTTTACAGGGTCTTTTCATATTGTACCCCATTAACCATAGTGGTGCAAGTTCTAGTATTCTACCTGGTAAAGATACAACCCCGCTGCTGGTGCGGTAGCACTAGCCTGATTACGATCACCGCTAGCCATTATTTCTTTAAACCTTGCCACCGAAATGCGTCCTAACCCCACATTAACAACTGTGCCAATGATATTTCGCACCATATGATATAAAAAACCATTGCCATATATAGTAAACTCAAGCATATTATCTGGTTTAGCTGCAACTTTAGCATCATACATAGTCCTTATGGGGCTCATTGGGGCGCCGCCAGCTGCCCGAAAAGCACTAAAATCATGCGTTCCTTTTATCATATCCAGTGCCTCCTGCATAAGCTCAATCCTAAGCGGCCTTCTAATATACCAAGTATAACGGTCAGTAAACGGGCTAGGCGTCTTTCCTTGCTGAACTCTATACAAATAGGTCTTGGCCTTGGCACTATGCCGCGCACTAAAATCGCTATCGCCTTCCATTGCCGACTTCACTACGATATCAGCCGGCAACAGACTGTTTACCGCTCTAACTATCCTGTCGGTTGGTATTTTGCCATTAGTAAAAAAATTAACTACCTGACCATAAGCATGTACACCAGCATCCGTGCGCCCCGCTGCTGCCAGCTCAATCGTATCACCAAACACTAATTGCAGCTTTTCCTCCAAAACATTTTGCACGGCAACAACTGGTGGCGTTTGCCGTTGAAAACCATGATAATCCGTGCCATCATAAGCTACTTGCAATATTATATTACGGGCTCTCGCCTTCATCTCAGCTTTATGCTCAGGTCTCATCTGTTTGCTCCTCATTAAATAATAAATTTTATTGACACTAAAGCTGCCGTCAAAATAACAAAAACAGCTATAACTAAATAATCAAGATTGGTTATATGCAATACCTTCATATGCGTCCGGCCTTGACCGCCTCGATAACAGCGTGCCTCCATCGCCATAGCCAAATCGTCTGCCCGTCTAAACGCTGATAAAAATAATGGCACTAACACCGGCACCATATTTTGTAAACGTTTAAAGACACTTCCGGTAGTAAAATCAGCCCCTCTTGAAGCCTGAGCCTTCATTATTTTATCCGTTTCCTCTATGAGTGTCGGCACAAACCGCAAAGCTATCGTCATCATCATCGCTAATTCATGCGCTGGAAGTCCCAAGCGTTTAAATGGTGAAAGCAAGCTTTCCATAGCATCTGTAAGCTTCAAGGGACTAGTGGTAAAAGTCAAAATTGAACTCATAATGAGCAGCAGCACCAACCGCAAACAAATAAAGCAGCCCATCGAAAGACCTTCCCACGTCATCGTAAACAACCATATTTTTAAAATAGGTTCCCCAGGATTGCTGAATAAATGAATAATGAAAGTAAATACGATAATCCACCATAAAGGCTTTAAGGAGCGCAGCATCATCCCTATTGGTACCTTGGATAACAGCATTACCGCAAGCGTAACTGCTGATAACACACCATACGAAGCCGCACTATTAAATACAAATACTTCGACTAAAAACAGCAGCAGCAAGACGATTTTTACGCGCGGATCCATTCGATGCAAAAATGAATTTCCCGGAAAGTACTGACCTATCGTTATATTACTTAACACGTTGCAGCCCCTCCAATATATTTTTGATACCTTCATTTATCGTCAAGGCATCTTGATTGACTTTTATACCGCTTGCATTTATTTTAGCTAATAAATCCATTATCTGCGGCCGTTTTAAGCCAGCCTTAGCTAAAAGCGCCGTCTGGTTAAATACCTTCCGCGGACTATCCTTAATAAGCACCTTGCCATCATGCATTATTATTATTGAATCTGCTAAACTAGCTATATCTTCCATACTATGTGACACCAGCACAATCGTCATATTATTTTTTTGCTGCAATTTTTTTATCTGCGCAATAAGTGCCTCCTTGCCAGCCGGATCAAGACCGGCTGCTGGTTCATCAAGGACCAGATACTTTGGCTTCATCGCTAGTACACCAGCTATCGCCACACGGCGCATCTGTCCACCACTTAGCTGAAACGGTACTCTTTGGGCAAATTTATCATAATCAAGTCCCACCAGCTCCATGGCTTCATGAACCCTTTTATCAATTTCAGCCGCCGTCAATTTTTGATTTTTCGGACCAAACGCTATATCAGCAGCCACAGTTTCTTCAAATAGTTGATTTTCCGCATACTGAAATACCATGCCGACTGCCTGTCTTGCTTTAAAAGCTGCCTGTTTTTCTTGTTTAGTTTTGCCCTGCAAATTAACACCATCAACTAAAACCTCACCTTGTGTTGGTGCAAGCAAACCATTTAAATGCTGCAATAGTGTTGATTTACCAGAGCCAGTATGCCCAGCAATAGCGGTAAGCACTCCCTCCTCAATGCTGAGGTTAACATTTTTTAAAGCCTGCCGTTCAAATGGGGTTTGTGGCAGATAAGTATAACTCACATTTTTTAATTCAATTGCCATATCGTGCCTCCAAAGCCGCAGCCAATTCATCGTCAGTCATAATATCAGCTGGAATAGCTATTTCCTGCTGACGCAGCTTGTAACCAACTTCCGAAGCCAATGGTACCGCTAGTCCCAATTCCTTCATATACTCAACCCTAGCAAAAAGCTCCCTTGGTTTTCCCATAGCCGCCAGCTGACCATTTTTCATTATTATCATTTTATCAGCTGCCACTGCTTCTTCCATAAAATGTGTGATTAATATAACCGTTATCCCGCTCTCTTTATGCAATTTTTTTATAGTATCCATAACCTCTAAGCGTCCCTTGGGATCAAGCATAGCGGTTGGTTCATCCAAAATAAGACAACGGGTTTTCATCGCTAATGCTCCAGCGATAGCAACTCGCTGCTTTTGTCCTCCTGAAAGCAGATGCGGGGCAAAATTCTTAAATTTTTCCATGCCAACTGCTTTTAAAGCGTCATCAACCTGCTGGCGAATTTCTTTGGTTGTCATGCCGAGATTTTCTGGACCAAAAGCAACATCATCTTCAACTAATGCTGCAATTAACTGATTGTCAGGATTTTGAAAAACCATGCCAGCCTGCTGACGAATCTGCCACAGTTCCGCAGGATTTTTAGTATCCAGCCCATTAACCAGACATTTGCCAGCAGTCGGCAGCAAAAGACCATTAATATGCTTTGCTAGAGTGGATTTACCTGAACCATTCGTACCTAAAATAACTACAAATTCACCAGCTTCAATATTAAACGTTATATGCGCCAAAGCACGATGCTCATTTTCCTCTCCTGCATGATAGACATGCGACAGATCCTTAAATTCAATAAACGACATCGCTATCTTCCTTTCTCCACCAATCATAAACTAAATTATAACGTCTTAATATTGTTAACGCAAATCAAATAATAAGTTGACGATATTACGATAGATTTTTTATACTAAAAAACTCCCCCATACTTAAATGAGGGAGTCAAAATTCTTCTCTTAACGGAACAGCTGACTTACTGAGCGATGGCTCTGAATACGCATGATAACATCACCAATAGCATTAGCAATCGAAAGGGTTACAATCTTATCCGATTCTTTTTCCGGTGGCAATGGAATCGTATTAGTAATAACCAGCTTCTCAATCGGGGATTCATTTATCCGCTGAACTGCCGGATCACTTAAAATAGCATGAGAACAGGATGCAAAAATACGCTTTGCGCCGCGTTTTTCCAAAGCTTTAGCACCTTCGCAAAGGGAACCTGCCGTATCAACAATATCATCGATGATAACAGCCGTCTTGCCAGTTACATCACCAATAAGGTTCATAACCTCAGCACAGCCTGGAGCTGGGCGACGTTTCTCGATGATAGCTATTGGTGCCTGCAAATGATCAGCCAAAATACGAGCTCTAGTTACACCACCAAGGTCTGGCGAAACTACTACGATATCATCAAGCTTCTGCGTGCGGAAGTAGTTAGCAATAACCGGAGCTGCTGCCAAATGATCAACCGGAATATCAAAGAAGCCCTGAATCTGACCAGCATGGAGGTCAACAGTTACAACTCTCGTAACACCTGCCGTTGTCATGAGGTTAGCTACCAGCTTAGCTGAAATCGGCTCACGGCCACGCGTCTTGCGATCCTGACGAGCATAAGCATAATAAGGAACTACTGCCGTTATGCTATGCGCCGACGCACGTTTGCAAGCGTCAGCCATAATTAAAAGCTCCATCAGATTGTCGTTAACCGGATATGACGTCGGCTGAATGATAAAGATATCTTTGCCGCGAATACTTTCGCTTATCATAACCTGAGTCTCACCATTGTTGAAATGACCGACATACGCATCACAAAGATTTACACCAATATGATCGGCAATCTCTTTTGCCAGTTCTGGGTTAGCATTTCCTGTCAAGATGCATAAGTTTCCAGTGTCTAAAGCCATTTTGTAAAAATCCTCCAAATCGTTCTACTAAATTCTTTCCTATCAGCAAACGGTAAAAACCGCTTTACATGAAACAGTATAGCACGCAATAACCAGCATTTCCACCAAATAACGCATATTATTTGCGTTTATCTGTCCAGCCTTCGATATTTTTTTGGCGTGCTCGAGCAATTGCTAAAGTTCCTTCAGGAACCTTCTTGGTAATCGTCGAACCAGCCCCAATATAAGCACCATTTTCTACTTCAACCGGTGCTACCAGGTTGGAATTGCAGCCAACAAAAGCATCATCACCAATAGTAGTTCTGAATTTGGTTTTGCCATCATAGTTTACCGTAATAGTTCCACAGCCCATATTTACACCGGACCCCATATCCGTATCACCGATATAGGAAAGATGCGGCAGTTTGGACCCCTTGCCGATATTAGAATTTTTAACCTCAACAAAGTTACCAATTTTAACTTTTTCCGCTAAATATGTATTCGGACGAATATGCGTGAATTGACCTAAAATAACGCCATCGGCAAATTCACAATCATGCGCATAGATAAATTGTCCAGTAACACCATTACCAGCTTTGACATTTTGGAAGCGTACGCTTGGACCGATTTCACATTCCTCGCCAATTACAGTATTTCCCTCAAGGAAAGTCTGGGGATAAATTACGGTATCACGTCCAATTTTAACATCAGCATCAATATAGGTAGTTGCTGGATCCATAATCGTTACACCAGCTGCCATCAATTCTTCATTTTTGCGGCGGCGCAGTATTTTTTCTGCACCTGAAAGCTGCAATCTAGAATTAATGCCTAACGTTGCTTCATAATCATCAGCTGCTACTGCCCAGATTTTTTCACCCTGTTTTTGCAAAATTTCCAGCACATCCGGCAAATAATACTCACCCTGCGCATTATCATTAGTAACCTGCTTTAATGCCACAAATAAATCTTTAGCCGCAAAACAGTAAATACCAGAATTTACTTCCTTAACCTGACGCTCAGCTTCAGTTGCGTCCTTATGTTCAACAATTTTTTCTACGGAACCATCCGCCTTGCGGATAATACGTCCATAACCGGTTGCATCCGGCATAATAGCGGTAAGCACCGTAGCCTTAGCCTTAGCTGCCACGTGCTCATCATAAAGTTTTTTTAATAGATCACCAGTCAAAAGCGGGGTATCACCACAAAGAACCATGACCGTACCATTTTCGTCCTTAAGCAAATCTGCTGTCTGTAACACCGCATGACCGGTTCCTAACTGTTCTTTCTGTTCAACAAATTCAGCTTGCTCACCGATAGCTGCCCGCACCATATCTCCGCCAAAACCGGTTACTACGATATTGCGCTTAGCACCAGCTGCCTTGGCCGCATCAATAACATGCTGTACCATTGACTTACCGCCGGCCTTGTGCAAAACCTTGGGCAATTTTGATTTCATACGCGTTCCCTTGCCAGCTGCAAGGATTACAGTTACTAAATTTGCCATTATGATTTCTCCTTTATCAGCACTGCTATATTATTTATCAGCAGCCTTTTTCTTTTTTCCTTTGCCAGCTTTGGTATTTTTCTTCTTTATTTCATCCATCGCTTTTAACAAAGTTTTTTCAGAATTTTCCATGTGCTGCTCAGCTGCTTTGCTAGCAGCCTTGCGATCACCATTAGCTATAGCTTCAACTATTGTCCTGTGCTCATCAAGCGTTGCCTCCAAACGTCCCGGATAAGACATTGAAAGCGTTCTGAAGCGCGTCAGCTGATCACGCAAATTAGAAATAATCCCCACTAAACGCTGATTGCGAGCAGCATGATACATCAGGTCATGAAATTCAATATCGGTTTCAACGATTTTTTCAATATTTCCATCTTTAATGTAACCGCCGATAATAACCAATAACCGCTGCAAATGCTCCAATTCTTCATCAGTAATATGTTCAGCCGCCAAACCATTAGACAGTGATTCCAAAGCCGTGCGAATTTCAAATATCTCATTGATGTCGCGTATCGACATGTTAGCGACATAGGTTCCCCGCCGCGGCATCATGACAACATAGCCTTCCAATTCCAATTTGCGAATAGCTTCCCTGACTGGCGTCCGGCTAACACCAAGCTCTTCGGCTAATTGAATCTCCATTATTCTTTCGCCCGGTTTTAGTACCCCATTGCGAATAGCTTCACGCAGTGACTCGCAAACTACTTCTCTTAACGGCTGATAGCTATCCAGTTTTATAGGAGCCAATCTGTTTTCCATTTAGTTTTACCTCAATTCTCGATATTAGGTTGTTGTTATTGCGCCTGTTTTATTGTACGAGTAACAAATACAGCCGCATCAGTAGCAGTGCGCAAATATTCAGCAATTTTTTCCGCAGTCTGTTGATCATCGGTTAAACCAAAAACAGTTGGTCCGCTGCCAGACATCATGCTTGCTATCGCACCTTGCTCCAGCATCATTTTCTTGTAGCGTGAAATGACATCATACTTTTTAATAGTAACACTTTCAAGGACATTACACAACAAGTCAGCCGCTCCTTTTCGGTTATGCTGAGCAATTTCTTGCTGAATCTTGTTATTATCCGGATGCTTGTCCGCGCCTTGTGCATCATAATTTTTATATGCCCAAGCCGTTGAAACCGCAATCGGCGGCTTAGCTAAAACAACCCAGGTCTCAGGAAAATCCGGCAACCGTTTCAATACTTCGCCCCGGCCTTCGGCCAGCATCGTACCGCCTGACAAACAAAATGGTATATCTGAACCAAGCTTGGCGCCAAGTTCACATAATTTATCAGCATCCAAATTCAATTCATAAAGCTCATTCATACCTTTTAGTACGGCCGCAGCATCAGCACTGCCCCCAGCTAACCCCGCCGCAATAGGTATACGCTTGGTAAGCTTTATGCTGACACCACCTTTTATATTACCTTCTTTTATTATCAGCGCTGCCGCCCGCCAAGCAAGATTGCTAGCATCAGCTTCTAATCCCGGTACATCAATAGCCAATTTTATTTCGCCAGCCGTTTTCGTTAATTCCAAGGTATCATGTAATTCTATTGCCTGCATAACCATAGCCACTTCATGATAACCATCAGGGCGTTTTCCTAAAATATCCAAAGTCAGATTTATTTTGGCATTACCTTTTACTACAACCATATAATTCTGCTACTAAAAATATAGACAACCGTGTCTACACTAGATGTTTCGCCACAATCT